>ERZ1106951.94-NODE-94-length-96698-cov-14.276844_pt1 | contig 96698 bp, 73 predicted proteins | sample MGYA00403676_ERZ1106951 | MGnify/ENA primary metagenome ERZ1106951 (study PRJEB35170, sample SAMEA104062398) | human gut metagenome | biome: human gut; feature: human-associated habitat; material: faeces | place: Denmark | collected 2012-04-23 ...
GGACAGGTGGCTCACGCCACACCGGACTGGCGGCTCCGCCGCACCATAATAATCATACCGGCAGTCCGGTGTTATGAATCGCCCGGAATACTCAAATCTTTCTAGCATGAATTATCTATATGATGTTTTCAGTTTGATTATGTTGCAAAATTCAGCCTATGGTGCTTGTTTATAAAACAGAAAAGAAAGTGTGTAAGCTTTGAATGAATTATTTTCTCAGCTCACACACTTGATTCTTAAAAATTATAATAGTCATTAATCATATTCAATAAAAAATTTTTAATTTTCATATCTAATTTTCCCAATTTTTCTTTCGCACTCTCATATTTTATTTCATCTATTTTTTTACCTTTCTCTGCCCAAATGGATAACCTATTAATAATTTGCTCTTGCAATATAATATACTGATATTCTATTTCTGATAAGTTTCGTTCACTGATATTTAATCTCTGACATGCTATATGTAAAATTTTAAAAAAAGCCTTTTTAGGAAGCACGTATATTCGTCTCAGACTAACAGAAAAATCTTTCTCTTTTAATAAACTTAACTCTTCAGAAACAATATCCATTTGCTCAATAAAATTATTAATTTGAAAATTACCATTTTTCAATATATCTTCAATAATATTAATATATGATACTCTTTTTTCACCACTTTCTATTTTTTGCATAGTAAATATTTTATGTAGAAATTCTGTATCATCACACAGACTTTCATATTCTTCCCACATTTCTTTTAAAATACTGTCTTTTATCCATAGTCTAAAAAATCCATATCCGCTTCCTTGATATCTTGCCCCACTTCTTTCTATGTGCGCAACATCCCTAATACAAATTGTGGGACACCTTTTATTATAGCCTGTTACTAAAATTCCATGTAACGAATCATATTTTTTATCTCCATACCCCTGATCATATACCAGCGATTGTCTTCTTAAATACAGTATGGACACTATCCCGCTTTCTATATTTTTCTTTAGTGTATTTATAAATTGATCCGTTTCCACTACTTGTTCTACTATTTTTAAATTAACTTTACTCAATATATAATTTCGCATCTCTAGAAACGAACCATATAATGGATAACTCCAATTGGTGAGGTATATGATATAAAAACTATACATATAGTAATAATCTAAATCATATATTCCAGCACATGCCGCAATTGGTTGATCAATACACGATAGTTCATCTGCATTAAATAAATCCTCAAAAAAACCAATATTAAGATCAAATTGCCCTCTTTCTTTTAAAATTTGTTCCATTCTCTTTTCCTCTACACTTTATAATACTGCGCCTGAGCCTGCCATAGCTGCGCATAGAGCCCGTTTTGGGAAAGCAGCGCTTCATGCGTTCCGCTCTCCGCTATTTTCCCGTTATCCAGAACAAAAATCCGATCGCTGAACTTGCAGCTAGAAAGCCTGTGGGAAATGTAAACCGCAGTCTTCCCCTTGACGATCTCATCAAAGCTCTCATAAACCCTGCTTTCTGAAACAGGATCAAGCGCCGCAGTCGGCTCATCCAGAATGCAAATCTGACCGCCCTTATAAATCGCCCTTGCGATCGCAATCTTCTGCTCTTCTCCTCCGGAAAACGAAACGCCATCCTGCTCGTATTCCGGATATACCACGGTTTCCAGACCTTTCTTTAGTTTATTCAGACGTTCCCCAAAGCCTGCCAGCTGCAGCACCTCTTTTGCACGCTCTGCTTCATACTGCTCAGAAGCGGCTACATTTTGCCCAAGCGTCAGGGACAACAGGGAATAATCCTGAAAAACGATCGCAAAAATCTTCTGCCACTCCTTCAAATCATATTCCCGGATATTTTTGCCGTTCCAGAGGATTTCTCCCTCCTCCGGCTCATACAGCCTGCAAAGAAGCTTTACGAGCGTCGTTTTCCCGCTTCCATTCTTCCCGACCACTGCGATTTTCTCAGACGGCTCGATTTTCAAACTGACATGATCCAGAACCAGCTCTTTTGTCCCCGGATACCGGAAAGAAACATTCCGAAACTCAATCACCCCTTTTGTCATCTCTGTGAAAGAATCTCCCTTTGTTTTCTCTGCTTCCAAGTTCAGATATTCCAGGGTACTTGCGATCCTGCCAACATCCGTCCGAAATTCCCCTGCCAACCGGATGGATGCTGAAACCGACATACATGCCTGAAAAATTGCCTGCGCATACCGCAGCACCATGCCGACCGTGATCGTCCCGGCAATTGCCAGCGCCAGCACGCAATAATAGGAAACACACAGCAAAATTCCCTGAATCATGCCAGTTCCAAGCCCGCCTGCACTATTGATTCTGGCAATGGTAAATACATTTTTCCTGACACCTTCCCGTTCTGTATTGATCGTTTTCTGGATCATTTTCTTCGCACGGTACATAAAAATATCTTTCAGAGACTGTGCCCCGATCGCACCGCTTCCGCCTTCATCCATATACCAGAAGCGGCTGTTCTTTTCTGCCTGAGTCATTTGATTCATCGCAGCAGATTCTTTCTTCTGATACCATTTGGCATAAACCGACGCGCCGACCACAGCCAGACCAATATTGAACAGAAGCGCTGCCGCAACCTTCCCCGCCGCGCTCCCGGAAACCTGCATTGCAAGCGGAATCAGCATAATAACCGAACCAAGCAGTTCGAACCCGGAATTGCAGAGGTTGCAAAACTTATCTGCGACTCCAAAAAATCCGCTTCCCCAGCTTCGGTCTGCCAAAATCCTCGCCCGCATTTCCTTTGCATAATCCGATTCCAGATCAGAAAAAGAAATATTCAGGGTATTTACCGGAACAAGCGTCTCAAAACGCATGGCAATCTGATAGCTTCTGGTTTTCATCTCCTTTTCCAGAAGCGCTTTTACACCTTTCAAAAGCCAGATTCCGACCAGTCCAACAACTGCTATAGAAACCGGATCTGCAGAATTTTCCCTGTAAACCAGCAAATCCAGAATTCTGGCAACCAAAAGTACCGGCAGATAAAAAAGCAGGGCATTCAATCCTCCCTGAAGAATCACAATTACAGGGAACTTCCGATCCATCGCCCAAAGCAATTTTATTGTATCCCGAACAGGAACTTTTCGTTTTTCTTTCATTGCTGTTCCTCCTCCCTGTAATACCGGCTCTGAATTTCATAGAGACGCGCATACATTCTGTTTTGCGCCATCAGTTCTTTATGGGTTCCGCTTTCCTGTATTTTCCCGTCTTTTAGTAGAATGATACGATCCATAAATTGTGTGCTCGCAAGCCTGTGGGAAATATAGATACAGGTTTTCTCTTTTCCAAGTTCCCGGAATTTTTCATAAACTTCACTCTCCGCAATTGCATCCAGCGCTGCTGTCGGCTCGTCCAGAATCCAGATCTGTGCCGATTTATGATACAGCATCCTCGCCATCAGAAGTTTCTGCGCTTCTCCACCGGACAGGGAAATTCCATCCCCGGATACTGCCTTTGTCATCTGGGTCAGAATTCCGTTTGGCTCCTGCTTTATCCGCTCCGAAAGTCCCGCCTGTTCCAGAGCTGCCCAGACCTGATTCTGATCCGTCTCTTCCAACGGTTTCAACGAAACATTCTCCGCTACGGTATATGGAAGAACCAGAGCATCCTGAAACAATACAGCAACCTGATCCCGGATAAAATCTGCCTGTCCTCTGGAAACCTCCGTCCCCTGTATGGTAATTTCCCCGGACGAAACCGGATACAGACCGCATAGAAGCTTGACCAGCGTTGTTTTGCCAGCCCCATTTTCCCCGATCAGCGCAAGCTTTTCCCCTTTCCGGATGTTCAGATTCAGTCCGTCAATTACGAGCCTGCCTGCATTATACCCAAACGACACATCCTGAAAGGAGATCTCCTCCGCTGCCCGCGCGCATTCCACTTTTTGCGTACATTCCGTTTTCTGCTGTCCGGCAGGCGCTTCGCCCTCCTGCATGTATGTCCGGATTTTTTCGATTCCCTTGCTTCCGGTCTGCAGCTGACTATAGCTATGTACAAATACCGTAACAAAATTGGAAAACTGCATCGCAATACCATAATACAGGACAAATTCAGCCGCCGAAATTTCCTGCGCAGCGCACTTTTGAATCAGATACAGAAATACCACAATATCCCGTACACAGGCGATCGCGCCCTCCAGTATTCCGGAACGCGCAAGTACAGAAAAGTATTTTTTCTGCAGCTGTACCAGGCTTTTCAGACACCCGTCTATTTTCCCGGAAACAACCTCTGACAACTGATACAGGCGCATATCTTTACCGTATTTTTCATTCTGCGCAGCCCCGATAAAATAGAAAAAGCGTCGGTTTTCCCCAGCCTGCTCCTCCAGAAGTCTCTGGTACGCTTTTTCATTTTTATGACAGACAACATATCCTGCTGCGGATAACAAAAGCAACACGAAAAACAGTCCCGGCTGCAGACCAAAGATTGCCCCTCCGAACAACACGAAGGAGCCAATACACACGCACAGATCCAGAATGCCTTCCAGAAATATGCGAAAATCACTTCCCCACAGGGCAGTCTGCCGCGCCATCCCGTATGCTTTCTGTCCCTCTGTGCTCTCTGCGTAAGCGCAGGCTTTATCAAAACGTTTTAAAAAGATTTCATACAGAAAATCCCGGCACAAAAACAGCTGCCGCATTCCCCTCCCGGAAGACGCCATCTGCTGCAGTCCATAAACACAGACCGCAACAAGCCCTGCCGCCGCCAGCTGCGCTGCATCTGCCTTTCCGGTGGAAATTCTGGAAACCACAAACGCCGGAAACCAGACAGCGACCACAGAAATTCCCAAAGACGACAGAACACATAAAATCAGGTAGCAAAGCAACCCCCGATGCTTTTGCCAGATTTTCTGAAATACAAAAGAAATATTTTTTATCATTCTATCACTCCCTTATATATTTCATTACTTAGCTTATCAGCTCAATAAATTTATTAAACTTTTCATCCAACGTTTCATCAGCAAAAGATATACTTGTATTGATTTTTTCATATAATTTATAACAACAATTTGCTTTAAAAAGACAGCTTGAACATTCAAAACACTTTGGAACAAATATACCATCTTCTCGAATTTTATATAATAAATCTATTTCTGAATTCATTGCATGATTCTTATCTACTTCACTAATGTATTCTAACAATTCTTCCTTAGTAACATTTTCTTTCATTGCTTTAATCACAATTAAATCCAATTTTGCAAGTATTGTATTTTTTCGGCTATTTTTATTTGATATTTCTAGGTAATTTATAGCAGCATCGTATTTTCTCAAATGTAAGGAAAGATATGCCGTAAACAAATATGGATCATGCAAATAAGGATATGCCATCCAATCTGTAATAACTACTCCTAATAATTTAGCCATATTAAAATCATAAACATAAGCTGGATACTCAAGAATAGTATACATACATTCTAGTACTTCTTCATAATTGAAATCATTACTACGAAATAGTTTTTTTATTTTTTGTATCGCTTTAACAACATTTAATAAATTTGCCCCTTGGTAATAAAATGACTGGCACATATCAGAAACAAGAATACGCACACAAGGAAATCCTGCCTGTGTATAATTTTTAATAGCAATATTTTTCCCTATTTTTTTTATTTTACCTGTCATAAACTTAGCCGCTGTTACATTAGTCAATTTTTCTTTGCTAAATCCATTTATTTCATCAACTTCTTTAATTAAGCATTTAAAAAACGCCCTCGGTATATTTCCGGTTCCATCAACTTCTGCTTTAGTGTGGTTTATTAACCGAGACTCCGAGAACCAAAATCCTTCATCATCTCTTTCACATGCTAAATATTCATTCATATGCATTCTAAAATTAATATCAAAGCTTACCCCCTGAAAAATTTCAGTTATGCATCTCTGCAATGCTATATCCAAATCCGGATCTGATCCTAATTTAAAAAAATATTTGCTATAAGAAGGATCAAATACCAAGACACCTATAACCGGCAATATTCCCTTTAATGTACAATCAATAATATATACATGAAACTTTTTTTCTTCAATTGCTCTAATTAAATTATATGATTCCATTTTTTCCAATACGCTTTTGCGAATTGTAGAAAACATATCATCATATTTTTCTGTATATATATACTGAATAACGTACCGTTCACATATTTCACTAATTCCCTGAACATAGGCTTCTTCAAATGAGTTTCCAGCAGCCAATCCATTAGAACCACACAAAATATTAATTAACGATTCTGGCATATGGATAACTTTTTTAGTAAATATATCATGATATAATATATTTTTATATTTTAATAATAATAATTCATCTTGTTCATCTTTTGTCAAATATTTACATACATGTTCAAAATATTTTTCAAATTCTTTTTTATCATACCTACATACTTCCAAACTATCACCTGAATCTTGAGGAAATAGATACCCCAATAGAATGGAAGACTGTAAACGTTCCATAAATTCTCCTAAGCAACTCGCCATCGCATACTGTTCACTAATTCCTTTCCCATTTGTTCCTATACTAGGAAGTCCGACTATTTCCATTCTATTAGAATACCACAAGTTCTTGTAATTGCAGCTTTCAGTTATTTCAACTGGTATATTTAATTCATCTAAAATATTCATTATTTTAGAAATTGTATTCTCTGCAGATGCATCTTTTCTATTCCATTTATCTAAATTACTCATATTTTCACCTCGTTCATGTAAAAAAATCAGTTATATCTTTTGCTATTTTTTCGATCAATTTTTCATCATCCATTGAGTAAACTGGTGTTTGTACTTTCCCACTCAGTATTCTAATAAAATTTTTTAAGTTTTCCTCCCCCATTTTTGTTTTTACTTTTGTTAAAACACCTTCCACGTTCTGATATATAAGTGGAAAAACTACTATTGAAACAATCTTAGCATCTGTGAGAATTTGAAGATATTTCATGGTATTCATAATATAATTTATCTCATCAGTACAATTTACGCATAAAATATATGCATCAGGCTGACTTCCTAATATAAGTTCATGTTGAGCTACAGGAAAACATCCCAAACATTCATTTCCTGTTGGAATTGTTTGGGATTGCGCCCCCACAATGATAAGATCAGGTTCTTTTAATTCTATAGAATGCATTAAACTATTCAAATATGTAATTGCTTCATATCCACTAACCTTCACTGTTGCATTATATCCAATTGGATAAGTTCCCTCAAAACCAAATAATTCAGATTCTGGCTCAGTTCCTAAGTTGCATACTTTATATCCAATTTCCGTTAAATACTTTTTTAACCGAAGCTGAATTGTAAATTTCCCTTGTTTGGGACTCGTTCCAAAAACTCCTACAATTGGAATTGCAATTTTAAACAATTTTCCATACACAGCATTTAAAACACAACTGGAATCAACATGCGGAACTTTTAACTTTAGATTTTTATATTTTTTTGCATCATAATCAATAAAATCATACATGTATACTTGTTTTTTATATTCTTCACATTTCTTTAATAATTCCTCTTTTATATTTCTATTTCCTAAAGCTTTCCCTATCATATTTATATGTCCAATTATAAGTGTGTCAAAATCATCTAACCAGTTTATGGAATCTATTGATTCAATAATTAAATCTGAATTAATTTCATGATATTGGTCATAATTTCTAATACCTTTTCCTACATTTCCACTATATTTAATATCATAAATATGAGTTATATTAAACGATAACATATCCGAAAATTCTATCAGTGCTTTTGTTTCTTTTGAAACAGGAAATAAAACTGCATTTTTTATATTTATAATATTATTCTTAGGGATTACTCTTCCTTCTACTACACAATTTGCCGATTGTTTTAAAAAATTTTTTACTTCTACGATATTCCATTTTTTCTTGCTAAACTTTTCTGCTATTAATCCTGTAATATGTGGAACTACAAAACTTGTTCCCAATTTTTCGCAATATGTATTATTTACATCTGGCAGCCTTTGAGCATGCCCAATCCCTCTAATATTAATTGGTGAATTTTCTATATACTGATACTGTCTTGGGAAAAAGCATGATGTACTCATATCTACTCCAATAACAGAATCAAAAGATGCTGGATATCCCAAAGCTCCATCATTAGGAAAACCAGCTATTATTAAAGTTCCTCTTGAATATAATTTTTCGCATAATTCTTTTAATAAATTAATGTTATCACAATACGATATCCCTGCACTTAAATTAATTAAATCACACTCTACATGATCGATTATATATTGCAATGTATATAATAATATATCCTCATCTAATTCTTCTTTATCAAAAATTTTAATGATTATAAACTCTGCATCTGTAATATAATTGCTGATTATCCAACTGACACTCGTCCCATGCCCAATGTAATCCTCGACATCCTCTGAGATAAAATATCTTTCATCGACATTTTTACGAATACAAATACACTGACTAATTTTGAAATTATTTTTAAACGCTATATGTTTTTCATTAATCCCAGTATCTATTATTGCTATTTTCATTATATCCCCTTTTTGAACAAAGGGTAGTATATACTCTCGTAAATACTACCCTCGTTCTAAACTTTTTACTTATGCGCCACCGCAACTACAGTTACCACCATGACTTTCATTATACAGTTTAACCATGGTTCTTTTCTTGGGCTTTAACAACCTAATTCTGCGTCTCATCTTTTCACCTCCTATCCATTTTATATTTAAGGTAAGTAAATTAACCTTATTTTCTGTAATTACCTATGTTAAAATATTCAGTAACATTTCATAAAAATCATTAAAAGAAGATAATACTTCTCTAGTTAAAAATTCATCTGGAATCTCCATATTAAATTCGTCCTCAATAGAAACAAATAAGGAAATAATTTGTAATGAATCTAATTCAAGAATTGAACTTTGATTATCCAAGTCAATCGTTAATCCATTTTCGTTAAAAACTTTTTCCAAACGTTTTTTTACATTAATATTCTTTTCCATATTATTCCCCACCTATTTGAATAAATTTGTTTTTATTTATCATAGATTTAATTTGACTTCTTATCATCCCTTTACATTCCAAACATTGTAGTTTCCCTACAATCCTTTCTTGATAATGACACCGATTACTTAAACAGATTGGTAAAAAACAACATCCTACACATTTCCCTTCTATTTTTTCATAGGATTCTGCCCACACTTTGTCCTTTTCTTTATTAATTTTCATTACTCCACTATCCAATATTTCACCGATACAATTTTCAAAATCATTCAAATGCATTGCACATTTATATACCAATCCATCATAATTCAACACATATCCATGATTATAAAAAGCTTCACACGAATCAAATTTACTTCCCGCAGATATTAAGTCTTTAGAATATAATCCAACTTTTTCCGCTTCAGAGAGTAAATTTAAAGAATAATTTTCATTTGAAACCAGTTCATCTTTATAATTTTCTATTCTTTTTCCGCCCCAATCTCTTATCCACTGCCAAATAAAAACAAATCTCTTATCTTTTTCAAATTTTTCTTTCATCGCTTTTACAAAAGTATCAATTTGTTCTTTACTTGTATCAGAAGCAATATTGATTCTAATTCCTATTTCAAATCTATAACTCATCGGCAATTTTGAAATTTCTACCAAATTGTTTACTATCTTGTCATAAGAATCTTCATAGACCTTATGTGGTCTTTTGCGATTATGATTATCTCTATCTCCGTCTATTGTAATTTGATAATATAAAACTCGTTTTCTCACAAACTTTTTGAATGTTTCTATATCCAGCTCATATCCATTTGTCGTAATTGAAGATACCATTGCTACACCATGATTTTTGCACAAATTATTTATCTGTTCCATCATTTGAAGCATAATATCTTTACATAACAATGGTTCTCCCCCAAACCACGCAATATGTACTTCTTTAAATCCATCCAAATTTAGATCTAACCATCTAATAATTCCTTCCATCTTTTCTTTTGAAATAACGTGATTTCTAGCATTATCTTGATAACAATATTGACATTTAAAATTACAACCATCTGTCGGAATAATAGTTATCATAAGCTTTTGTTTTGATTTTTTAATATTATTTATTTTATTCAGTAATAGCTCATCTTCATTAAAATTCTCATGTATTATTTCAGCCTTTTTTAGCAATGCTATCTCATCCTTTTTCAAACTACAGACAGCAGTAGACAAATTTTCTTTATTGGTAATTTCCCCTTTAATAGAAATCAACATACGGCTACTCGTGTTAAAGACGTAACTAAATCCATTTTCTGCACTTAGATCAACATATATATTATAATTAGAAATAAAATACTTATCGTCATTTCTCATAACACACTATTCCTCATTCAAATATAATATATTTTGTATTATTTTCGAGCTATAATAACTGCCTGCTTAAAAGCAGCATATTCCTCTTCAATACTTTTGTTTAATTCAAATGCATATTGTCTAATCGTCGCCTCCGAAATTAATCCTAATTTTACTAATATATTATTTTTAATATTCTCTTCACTATGTATACCATAATAATCAGATAAACTTTCTCTACCAGGGTTGTAGATATCTTTTACAATTTCTCTTATTTCTACTGACATTTTATACTTATTTTCCAAATATGATCTTATATATATAGGATCATATCCTTTTTTCCCGGATAATCTCAAATATCTTGCATAAGCATTTTTAATTTTCAACTTAAGTTCTTTATTATTTGTATATGTCGTATCTGTATTTCCATACAAGACCAAAAAACCATCTTTTTTTAAGACACGGACCATTTCATCTAAAATCCTATCACATTTGTTGCAAATGTCTAATAACATCCTTGCCATACAACAATGAAACTGTTCCGAATCAAACGGTAACTGTTCTGCGTTCGCACAAACAAAGTTAATATTTGAGTTTCTAGAAATTGCTTTATTGATAATATTCTTATCAATATCAACGCCTACTACTTTTACATTTGAATAATGATTTTTTATTATTTCTGCAGAGCCACCAATTCCACAACCAACATCTAATATATACTTTTCAGAATCATTTTCAAGGATTCCTTGAAGTGCTTCTACAATATACTTTTCATCCAATTTAGCTCTCAAGTAAACTAACTCTTCTTCTCTCAACGTGCTTTTCATTTGTTATATTCCTTCAATTTATATTCAAAAGATAAAATTTAATCAAATCTCTATTTTACATTATTCGGTTTCCAATCTTTTTTGCACAGCCAAACCAATAGAAACAATTATTACATCATATGTAATTGCTTTTAAAAATTCTTCATTATGCATAAGATTTACTATTACAGCTACTATCACCACACCTATCACAATGATTCTAATTTTTTTTTGAAATTCTCGTTTTTCTTTTTTCCCTAATATCCTCTTATTATTTTCAACTGGAGCAAATATATATATCACTAAGCAGCCTAATCCTGTAAGAACATTCAGCCAAATTAACGGAACATGCAAAAAAGACACAAAAAATATACCTCCAACAATACTTCCATAAGTCAATATTTTACAATTCATCTCATCCTTTGCATGATATCCTCCTGCATATATTCTTAAGAGAAAGAATAAAAACTCCATTAATATACCAGCCTCAAGTTTTCCAAAAACCACACTTATAACAATTACAAAAGAAAAATCTTCTAATAAATGTATAACACGTTTTATACCATTTTTTACAATTTTATCATTTGACGTCGTTATATATCCCGCTTGGTCAAGCGTTTTAAAAATTATATCTTCAATTTTTTTATCTATCAATCCGTTTATTCCTATCTGTTTTGTTTTATTTAGCCATTTTTTGCAAATATATCGCCATATGATTATACAGCATCAATTATTGAGATTGATTTTATACATTATTTCAGGAAAATATGTTTGTCATATATCAAATATTTTTATTTATTTTAGTCATTTTGATTATATCATCTATTTCGTGGTTTTTTTTTAACATGTAAAAAATAACCATTTTCATGTAAAAAATAACACCTTAACGTACCCCGTAATTCTTTCAAACATACAAAAATACCGCCAAGGTATAGAAAATTCTACATCTTGGCGGTATTTTATATGCTTATACATAAAAAAACAAATCCGCGCAGAACAAATGTTCGCTGCATGATATTCTCATTATCCCACTATATTTTTTCACAACCCTTTCTACGCTCTGCAATCCATATCCATGCTTGACATCATCGCGCTTTCTTGTCTTAAACTTACTATTTGAACCTTTATACACAACTCCATCAAAACTATTATATATACTTAAATATAAAATTCCTCTTTCGTATTTTAAACATATATCCAAATGTTTTTCGTCAGATTTCTGCAATGCCTCCCCTGCATTATCCAAAAGGTTTCCAAGAACAATATTTAAATCAGCCTCTGATATCATAGACTCACATGGAATATCAATTTGAAGTTGCGGCTTACATCCTGTTTGCTTTTCTATTACCTCCAATTTATAATTTAAGATACTGTCAACAGCTACATTACCGGTCTTAACGTACTCGCCCTTTACGCTCTGGAGTTCTTCTATGCTCTCGATATAATCAGCTGCTTTTTCGTACTCACCTTTTTCAAGATAGGAAGAGATCAATTGCAAATGATTTTTTAAATCATGTCTTAAAATTCTAATATTCTGTCGTGACTGCTGTAGTATTTCTAACTGCTTCAAATACATCCTGTTTTCCTGTAAAATTTCCGCTTTTTCAATTCGTTCTTCATAATTTTCCACTACTTTGTGATAAATATGATAAGTTCCAAGATTTATCATACAAATAAGTTCCAAGGATATCATCGTCCACTCATACGATTCCATTCTTTCTGTTACAATCTCTGCCAAGAAAACACTTCCTAAAAACAACAAAATCAGATTCCAGCATCCACTAGCAGGAATACTCGCTCTCTTTGTAAAAACTTTTAATCTTTCAAGTAATAAAAGTAGAAGTAACGCAAATATTCCAGAGCACAAACACCCCATAGCTTCTTCTTCAATTGGCTTTCCGATCAGATTGGAAAATATCCATACAACATCTTCTGAAATAAGACCAAGCGCAAAGGCTCCAACGGTTGCAAGAATTTTCATTTTCCAACTTCCTTCATATAATATAAAGGCAAAGCAAAGATATCCTATTATAATAGAGATTCTAACAACAATGATTCCCGTAGAGAAGACATACAACAATGAATTTATCAACCATACGATGAAATAGAGACAAAACTTTTTCTCCCATTTTATTTTTTTACTTATAAGAAATAACTCTATCGTACGATATCCAACATACACACTCAATATATTATATAGAAATCTAAATATTGTTTCATAAATTTCCATTATTATCTTTTCCCAACCCTTTCATCTAATAATCTTTTTTGTATTTCCTCCTTGTAACTCCTGCTGATAGGCAATTCGACTCCATTCGTTAAATACATTTGAGATGCTTGGAAAAAAGCAATATAATTTTTGTTGACTAAATAGGATTTATGTATATGCCAAAATTTATCTTCACTTATCTGCCTTTTCACCTCATTTATTTGTCCATAAAATTCTACTTCCTCCTCATTTTTTGTAAACATCTGAATTTTCCGTCCCATACATTGGAAATAAATAATTTCATCTTCTAAAAGTCTATAATGAGTTTTTCCTACATTATAATCAAAATACTGTTTGTTTCTATTGCCAAAAAGCCGAAGATATTCTTCCATGATATGATCAACCCGTTCCTGCTTCACTGGCTTTACTAAAAAATTCATTGGTCTATTCTGAAACAACTGCATTGCATAGCTTTCTATTCCTGAAATATAAATAATTTGTGTCATTTCATTTTTAATATCAGCGCGTAACTCTTTTCCGATTTGTACCCCATCTAGCCCCTTTTCAAATTGAATATCTAAAAATATCAGATCAACTGGAAATTCTTCGATCAGGAACTCCAGATATTCTTCCCCTCGTGCAAACACTAAAACATCTATTGGAATCCTATGGGTCTTTGCAAAATTCTGTAAATACTGCTCTAGCAGACTTCCAAATACCAGGTCGTCGTCACAAATCGCTATTCTGTACATATTTTTTTCTCCCCCCAAATGCACTTTTGCAAAATTTGCGAGCATTCTATTGTCATGAATTAAAATTTATTTCCTGCGGCAATAAATTAATATTGCCGCAGGAAAGCTTTCTATATTTTTACAGGCGAACCTTCACCGCAAACAATGCATTGCCATCTACTTCCACGGTTACGGTGCTGCCGTCTGTTTCTACGGCATTGTCTTTTGTTTCCTCGAACAGGTCAACTGCCTGTGCTTCTTTGACCTCTGTACCGAAGCTTAACTTCACTGCAGAACGCTCACCGGAGGTCTCGCAGCCGCGAACCAGAACGCAGCCGTCTGTGGTAGGCTGTACTGCTGTGATCACCGCGCTGTCGGAAGCAACGGATACCAGGCTGTCCTCCAGAGGCAGCTCGCCGTGGTGGCAGTTGGTGGGCTGGTAGAAGATCTTATGGTTGCAGCCGGTTGCGATATCTTCCGCTTCCTTTGCATCTCCGCTCGCTGCGCCAACCCAGAGGGTAATGGTGTGGATGCCGCGTTCCGGATAAGGATCGGGGCTTACGGAGCTGTTGATCAGTGTCAGGTTCAGGCTCTCCTTCTGTCCACGATAGCCGTATTTGCTGTCGGAAACGAGGATTGCGGAGCTGCCGTCCATGCGAAGCGCCATGCCATAGCGCAGTCCGGGAACATCGTTGTTGATACCTCTGCGGACAGTGCTGCCTGCGGGCACGTCATAACGGAAGGCATCGGTCTGATAGGACAGAGGCGTCTGCCAGGTCAGAACCGGAATGATGTCTTTGCCGATTTCTTTCCAGTCTACCTTCAGCTCTACGCGAACCAGCGGCTGGTCTTTTTCCAGAACATAGGTCACTTCTGCGGTAGAATTTTCTACGGTAAAGTGTGCGGTTACACTGCTTCTGAGTTCTCCGATCACAGCTCTGCCCAGCTCTACGCAACGATCCACCGGCACGTTTTTGATCGCTCTGCCGATGTTCCATGCGCTGGAGGTCTTGCATTCCGTTTCCTGATACACAAGTCCGGCTTCTTTTCCTTCGCCGATCAGCTCCTGTCCGGTCGTCTTGTCCACCAGGGATTTGATGCGTCCGGTCTCTGCGCTGATGGTAACGATGGTCTGCTCATTTTCCAGAACAACATCGTCATAGCAGCGGGTTACCTGCTCATTTGTCTGTAAGTAAACCGGATAGGAATCCAATCCCTTTTCATACAGCACAACAGTGGTATAGCCAAGGGCAGGAACCTCCTGATCTACTAAAACGCGGATATATTTGTGATCCCAGTACTGCTGCAGCTCGTGGTCAACCAGCTGGAACGGGATGTCGTTTCCGTCTGCATCGCGCATTGCCAGTCGGCGCAGATCTCCGGTCCAGTCCCAAACGGTCAGCTCTGCAACCTCACGGCGTGCATGGGACAGGCTGTTGAACAGATGGAAAATACGGGTTCTGCCGCTGCCTCTTTCGGTGCTGGGCACTCCCACAAAGTTTTCAATGCCGTAGCCTACGCCTGCGCCTTCAGACTGGCTGTTGTATGCATCGATATCGACCGGAATCGAGGATGTATCGATCTTTTCTGCGATCACGCGCATTGCGTTTGTGATCTGGGTGTTGGCAGTTGCCATAGAGGTCTGGAACAGTCCCATTGCATGCTCTCTGGAATCCTGTACGCAGGAGCCGGTCAGGATGTCGTGGAAATGGGTAAATAATACATCCTCCCATGCCTTGGTCAGCTTTTCCTTCGCATACGGGAAGCCAACCTTCTGTCCAGCCAGTGCGCTCATCGCTTCTGCATCGTAGAACGCAGCCTCCAAACGGCGATTGCCTCTCTTGATGCGGCTCTGGGTGGTGTAGCAGCCGTTTGCAAAGTAGTTTAATTCTTCGTTTACAACAGGCAGTTTTTCCCGGATTTTTTCTGCTTCATGGAAATAGTCGCGGAAGGTGCCGAAACGGATCTTCGGATAAATTTTCCAGGTCTGCATTTCCAGTGCACGCTCTACGTCACGTCTGGTAGGTCCGCCGCCATGGTCACCCACACCGTACACGACCAGACCGGTCTTTAAGCCGCTGCTCTTTTTCACGATTTCCATAAAGCCTGCGCCAATCTGTGGTGTAATCGCACCGTTATACCAGTTGGGCTCGCGGTAGGTAAGGACTTCTTTTCCGGATGGAGCCTGATAACGGTACAGCACGTCACGGCGGGCATTGCCTCTGCAATGGTAGAAATATTTTACGCCGCCGAACTGATCGATTTCCGGCACGTTTGCGCTGTGTCCGAAGGTATCGGGGGAGAAATCCAGATCAAAATCCTTTACGCCCCAAACCTTGGACAGATATTCTCTCGTGTACTGGATATGACGCAGCAGAGACTCGCCGGAAGGCATGTTCTTGTCTGTCTCTACCCATGCAGAGGCGGTTACTTCCCAGCGTCCCTCTGCAATGCGGGCTTTGATGCGCTCCATCAGCTCCGGATCATATTCTTCCACGATTTTGTATACAGAAGCCTGGGACTGGGAGAAGCAGAACTCCGGATACTGATCCATGATATTTAAAATCGAACGGAAGGTTGCAAGAACGATGGAAACGGTTTCGTTGAAGCTCCACATCCAGTTCATATCAATATGCGCATGGGCTGCCAGGATCAGCTCATAGGATTTTGCTTCCTCTGCGATCGGCTCCAGGATTTCCTCTGCCTCCTCACAGGCCTGATCGGTCAGTACGCCCTCGGTCTGCTGTTTTTCCAGCAGATAATCCAGCGCTTCCTCCAAAGCAGCGTCGTATTTGCCGTTTTCTGCCTCGGATAAATGAAGGGCAAATTCCAGCTCTGCAAGGATTCTTGCGTTCGCGCGGCCGGGGCGGGTGATGTGCGCCTGCTCCTCCTTCGGCATGCCGAAAGTGTCCTCAAAGTGCATTTTTTCCCGGTTGCCGCCAACGGAGGTCTTGAGCCGGGTAAATTTTTCTGCGAGTGTCATAACTTGTATCCTCCTCTTTTTTATGACAACAGATAGTATTCTGTTGTTCTATGGATATCCGGACGGCGGATGCGAAATTTCCGCCGCCCGGCAGTGCCTGATTTTATTCGTCCAGGAAACGGTCTACGATCTGCTGCCTGTATTCTTTGGACAGCGATGCGAAAAATGCCGAATATCCTGTGACACGCACAACCAGATCCGGATAAGCTTTCGGGTCTTCGTGTGCTTTTAACAGTTTTTCTTTGGATACGCAGTTCATATTGATCAGCGTACCGCCTGCCTGCTCATGCGCATGGATCAGTGCAACGAGGGCGTCCACACCGCCGGAATGCTGAATCAGTCCGGTGTCGATATCCAGATGCAACGGAGCAGAGTTGCCGTAGCCCGCCTGTGTCAGTGCTACCGCATTTGCCTTTAAAACCGGCGAAAAGGTATCCACACCTCTCGCAAAGCCGGGATCCGGTTCAGAAGAATGGGAAATCGCATCTCCGGCAAAGCGGCCATTGGGCGTTGCCTCCAGCGTCTTTCCATAGGCATACACATCTCCGTGGGAGAACAGTCCGGGAACGATCATCAGATGATGCTTCCTGGTCGGAGAGCCCTTGCACAGTGCTACATAATAGTCCCGGATGCGTACTGCCCAGTCCTGGGCGCGGGAGCCGGGAGAACCGAAACGGCGGATGTTTTTGAGCATCAGGCGTTCTCTCTCTGCGCCCTCATAGTTTGTATCCAACAGTTCGAAGAGTCGATCCCAGGTTAGCTTCTTTTCTTCTACAACACGCTGTTCGATCGCCGCAAACGAGTCCGCTACGGTGGCCAACGCAATGCCGTCGATATTCAGATCCAGAATGTCCACGCCGCCATTGGAGCAGTTTAAGCCCCGTTCGATCGGACCGTGCATAAACAGATTCAGCACGATTTCCGGGCGGTTTCTCTGCATGACTTCATAATGCTTGTCATAGCCAGCCTTGACACATTCCACCATCGCCTGCAAATGATAAGTGAAGCGCTCCCAGAGCAGATCCAGGTCGCGTATTTCCTGCGCCTGCAGATCCTTTAACCCATAGTGCAGGGCAACCGCCATGTTCACGCGGGTTACATCCTGCAGCGGATATTCCCGTCCTGGGATCGCCACCCAGTTGCAGCCGCATTTGACACGCATCCGCCCCAGCTCTACTGGAAAGCCGTTTTTGGAAAAACCCTCGCTGATTCCCTTTTCCAGAGAGTAGCACACACCGTAGCCATCCTCTATCGTATATTCTACCGACCTTTTTAACAGAATTTCCGGCTCCGGTCCCTGTCCTGCAATGGGCGCATGGACGCGAATACCTAAGTTGGTCGGGATCTTTAACAGGTGCATTGCATCCAGAATCAGGAACGACAGGCGGCTCGTCACTTCCCGGTCTCCTGCCGGCGTCAGTCCGCCGATCTGGGTGTAATGCGTATCGTTGAAGAACAGGCTGGCAATCATCCAGACTGCCTCTTCTTCCGTCAGGATACCGCTTTCGATATCCCGTTCAAAATATTCTTCCAGAAGCGTATCCAGCGCCCCCAGCGCACCGCCTGCATAAAACGTGCGATCCACCGCCTGGAAATGTGCTAAAAACTGCACTGCTTCCCGGAAGGTGCGGGGCTCGTGCTCGCACAGCTCACCGTTTACCTTTGCAATCGCCAGATAATTGTCTCTCAAAAACGGATCACTTTCCTTTGCAGCCAGCTCCTGCGCATAAACCTGATGCGCCTTTACCCACTCCAGGATCCCCAGCACAAGCTGCTCCTCTCCCTCATAAAAATCAGGATCCGGCGGATTGTTTTTCTTTCTGTAATAACGAATCTTTTCCAGAAGTCCCTTCCAGCCCTCTCTTAAACCGATCTCCATGTCCGGGCACAGATGGTTCATACCGCCGAAGCCCGCCTGTGTGATGCGGTACTTTTTGATGGTCTCATCCAGCTCGTGGGGTTTGTCCTCATCCGCAATTCCAAACGGTGCGAACCGGTCGAATGTGCCCACCCAGCAGCATGCCAGCGCGCTGTTGGGATTGATATATTTCGGCATTTCATTTAAGAAACGTCTGAAATTTCGCCCGATACATGCACAACCGTGTACCAGACCGTCCTCGCAGGTTTCCGGCTCAAAAGTAAATTCCGGAAAATCAATAAATCCGTGGTCATCGATATCGATGGACCCATGCCGTGCAAGTTTTGCATCGTTGATCTTTAGCTTATCCCGATGCATCCCCTCAATCAGCTGCAGGTATAACGGCGATACCTTCGTCTTCTCCGTATTCATATACTTCCCTTTCTAATCGAATCACTGGAATCCATACTTCTTTTTCAGCATTTCCACCTCGTCCTTTAGCGGAACGGTCCCCTCAAACACGTTTTGTGCCTCCAGCGCCCTGTACTTGGAATTTCCCAGCTTGTGGTACGGCAGAAGCTCTGCTTCGATCTGCTGCCACCGGTGTAAAAACTCTGCGATCTTTTCCACCTGATCATCGTTCATACCCGGAATGTAGGGATAACGGACGAAGATGTTTTCGCCCCGGTCGGCAAGCCTTGTAAAGTTTTCCAGAATCCGTCCGTTCTCCACTCCGGTGCAGGCTTTGTGGACATCGGCATCCATTGCCTTGATGTCGTATAAAAACAGATCCGTATAGGGCAGCACCTGTTCAAAGGATTCCCACGGGACATTTCCGGCAGTATCCACCGCGGTGTGTATGCCTGCCGCCTGACAGCCCTTTAACAGCTCCGTCAGGGCATCCGGCTGCAGCATACATTCTCCCCCGGAAAATGTCACGCCGCCCTTTGACTGGTCGAAATATCCCTTATTTTCCAGAATCTCTTTTAAGATGCTGTCCGTATCCCGCCATTCTCCGACGCTGACCAGTGCATCCGCATAGCATTCCTCACAGCATTTGAAGCAGTGGATACATTTGCTTCTGTCGATCCAGTGTCCCGTCTCGTCAAAGACCTGCGCCCCCACCGGACAGACCTCCCGGCATGCCATACAGCCAATACAGCGGTCCGGATAGAGTAAAATTTCCTTTGCGGCATGGATGGATTCCGGATTGTGGCACCAACGGCAGTGCAGGCTGCAGCCCTTGAAAAAAACTACAGTCCGCACGCCGGGCCCGTCATGAACGCTGAAATGCTGAATATTAAAAATATTCGCTTTTATGCCCATTTTCCTGTTACACACACTTCCTTGGATACGCTCTGATAAGATACAAGCAGAGTCTTTGTCTCCTCATCCCAGGAGCTTTCCACTGCAACAGCTTCGCCGTCTTCGTCAATCGCCTTGATGTCTGTGGGCTGCTTGGGCAGGCGCACTCTGGTGAATGCCTTGATCTTATCTGCGGTTTTGAGTCTCAACATTACACCGTTTTCTGTTGTCTCGCCTTCTTCTACGCGGGCAGAGGTTCCGACAATACGGAAATCTTCGCCTTCGATTTTGGAAAAATCAAACAGCAGGGCTACATCATCCGGTGCAACATCTTTTTCATGGATAATTGCATAATCGTTTGTCATCAGATCCGCATAAACGCCTGTAAATACCTTCTTCTCGTCGCTTACGCTCTCTGCCATAACGGAAGAAATCACATAAGGTCCGCGATGGAGGGTCAGGTCGTTTCTGTAGGTCCAGGTGATGCCGGTATCTGCCAGCGTCTTCTGAACCAGGCTGCGGTACTGATCTGCCAGCTCTTTACTTAAGCAGATTCTTGCAGGAAGCTCCTTCCAGACAACGATCTTGCCGGCGCCAACTTCATGTACGCCTTCCTTGGGATCTCTCCCCAGTCCGGCCAGCTCGAACAGATGCTCTGCAGGATTTGCATAGCCTCTCTGTCCCCACCATGCGTCGATCTTATGGAACGGGTCACTGCCATCGCCGACATAGATCAGCGTGCCGCCCTCTCTGATCCAGGAAACAACGGCTGCGTTTACGTCCGGTGCATCGGGTTTCATATATTCATAGCTCAGTACGAGACACTTGTAATCCTCCAGATATCCGGCAAAACGACGCACGTTGTCCAACTGAACCGGATGGATCGGCAGACCGTATTTTACAAGGGGCATTGCCACGCCGAAGAAGTTCGGGAATGCTGCGCTCTGAATAAAGTCGTACATCAGGGAATCCTTTTCCCCGATCTCCTTCATCAGCCTGGCAGCTGCTTCTTCATCCACGGGATTACCGGAGTTTTTGTGCATTGCAGCTCTGAAACGGTCGCCCAGTTCTTCGCCGTCCACGATACCGTCCGGGAAGGTTCTCTGGAACAGTCCGCTGTCGGACATAAATACGCCTACCCCGTCTGTACCTCCCTCAAAGAGGATATCGCTCTGCTCCATGTCACCGAAAAGCTGGAACATGCCGGACAGCAGCGTGGAATAGCTCTGAGGGATCGGCTTGGACTGGTCGGTCTCGAAGCTTGTTTCAATCTTTTCTGCAATTCTGGGCTGGAATCTTGGGTAGCGTCCGTCAAATACGCGGTGAGGCCACGGGCAGATCTCATAATGCCAGATATGCGGATGCAGCAGGGATGCCACTGCGGTTCTTCTGTAGTTGTATTCGTAATTCTCCCAGGTATAGGAGGGAAGGTCTTCGATGGGGTCATTTAAAAACCACATCCGGCGGCCGGTGCCCTTTACCAGCTCCTGCATCACACCATACTCCAGATATGCCGTTTCAAAGGTACGCTCTTTGTATACACCCTCGTAAACGTTCGCTTCACGGCTCGTACCGGTCCAGATCTGCGCGATGTAGCCATCTACCGTCGGAATACTGATCAGCTCAGCCTCCGGGCTCATGATCTTCCACTGAGTGTAGTTTAACAGACTGTGCGTTGGAACATAGAAGCGCAGATCCTTCTGATATTTCACCTTTGCGTATTCCTTCAGCGCCGCACTCACGCGGTCGATGGTTCTCTTATATAAATAAGCCTTCAATCTTGCACACTTATACTGTGCATCCAGACTTTCATGCTGAGGCTTCCAGGGTTCTTTGTAATAAATTTCATATTCTCTCTTGAACGCTTCTGAGTAACCGCTCTTATCCCAGAACTCCGGCTCTTCCACATGGATTGCTTCCACGCCGGCATCTACGGCAACCTTCAGACGATCTGTCAGATATTCCGAAAAGGAAACCGTCGGAACCATATAGGGTACCGTCGGGTTATGGATCACGTCTTTGCCGTTTCTGTCCACCTGACCTTCATCCCAGTGCTTTCTGCCATCCCACTTGCCGTCCAGATATTCCTGATATTCGCCCCATGCGATACCGGTCATCAGATGGATGACATAGCCCTTTTCTCTGTACTGACGGATTCTCTCCGGCATTGTCGGATCGATTCCGTACACCATGATAAAGTCACAGCCAAGGTCTACCGAAGGCCGGATCTCCCCGCTTGCCTGATAGCCTGTCAATTCCTCTTTTTTCGATCTGATATAAGCCATTTATATACCCTCCCATTTATCCGGTCCCCACCCGGAATGTGATTCTGTATGATCTGTATGAATAAAAAGAATGTGCCTTGGCACATTCTCGCGCCGAGGCGCGGTTGCTTCAGCAACCATCTACCCTTGCGCCGAGTGCGCATCCTCGCGGAGCGTTTTTATCGTATGGAAACGAAGTTTCCTATACGATGAAAAAAAAGGGCGGGAAGCTTCCCTTAATCCAATGAAATCCTTCCTTGCATTAAGTTCCGTTTCCCGCCCTGATCCCTTATTTCTCAGAGAACGTTACCTGTTATACTCTGTATTTTATATTGTAATCTGTCTCCATTGATAAGTTGAATTCTGTCTTAGTAAGCGAAGTCATCTCTGGTCTTAGACTGTTCGGTCATGTAGTCCAGGAATTTCTCCATCTCACCGCCATTGTTTGTCTTTAAGTATTCCTGATAGTCCAGAATGATCTGTCTTGCTTCTTCTTCGGTATCAGCGAAGAATGCACGCTCAGTGTATTCTTTTTCTTTTACATCATCGAATGCCCATTCGGAGAAGTCGGAGTAGTTCTCATATCCAGGAGCCATAGCATCGATAGCATAACCCTTAAGGATTTCTACAGGATGAACTTTCTTATAAGCGGTGATGTACTCGTTCTCAGCATCAGCTTCGAAAGGAGCGGACTCGCCAAACCACTTGGCGTTCTTCTTTGCAACATAGCTTCTGCCTGCCATGTAGCCGATACCTCTCTGACGCAGTTCTTTGGTAACAGAATCAGAATCGGTTGCATAACGCTCGGCCAGTTCAGCAGTCATACGAGGCTGTCCATCTGCATTCAGCTCGTAAGTATCGCCTTCGAAGCCGTAGCAGATCAGCTTTGTGCCTTCTTTGCTGTTTACATAGTCCAGCCATGTCATAGCAGCATCGATGTTGGAGCAGGTGGTAGGGAAGATAATAGCAGGAGATCCGCTTCTACCTTCGGATTCAACCTGAACCTGTGCAGAACCGTCAGAGTAGTTCAGAGGTCCAACCCATGTGTAGCGCATTTCAGGATTGCTGTCATACAGACCGCTCTGCTTGGTTGCATCGATGGTTACACCATACTGTGCGCAGGTAAACAGTGCAGTACCGTTGCCGACTTTTTCTTTTGCAGCATCATCCGTTGTTGTGAAGCACTCTTTGTCCAGCAGTCCGTCATGAACCATCTTCCATACAACCAGATTCTTGTTTACATAGTTTTCGCTTAACTTATCATAAGTTACGTTTCCGTCAGCATCCAGTGAGTAGCCAGTCAGCTTCTTCTCATTGTAGCTCTGTAAGTAGTTATCATAGGACCAGCCGTTATGGAAGGTGGTAGCAACGATACAATCGTTGCCGTTTACATCCTTAAAGCCATAGTCCTTTGCTTTCTGCATGAAGTCCAGCAGCTCTTCCGTGGTCTTGATGGAGGTAGGATCGATACCCAGAGCTTCCGGAACGTCGCCACGAACGAATACACCGTAGTTCCACATTGCGATATCTTCTACATCACCTGCAACCTCGGTAGGCAGAACGTATCTTGCACCATTGAAGGAAGGATCGTCGATATCATTTTCCAGATATTTCTGGCTGATAACACCTACATCCCATGCATCAGAGATATTAGGATAGTTGGGAAGCATGTCTTTGATATCAATCAGACGGCCTTCTGCGCCAGCCTTTTTGATGATCCCAGTCGAACCGGAGCTGCCCCCCCAGTAAGGCGCATTGATCATATCGGGCATATCGCCGGAAGCGAACATCATGTTCAGCTTCTCATCTTCACTCATCATGATTCCTTCAAATTCTACGGTAACGCCGATCTTGTCACGAATTGCAGCTGCAACCTCGTTGTTATACTGATCGTCAGCAGTGTTGAAGCCGCCGTTCCAGCATACCAGCATCTTCAGCTGAACATCGTCAAACTTCTTATACTTGTTTCCGTCCTCGTCTACGTAATAGTCACCGTCTTCTTCGGTGTCAGCCGCAGCTGTGTCATCCTTTGCTGTATCCTCCGATGCAGCGGGTGTTGTGGATGCAGAACCAGTGTCTGCGCTGCTTCCGCAGCCTGCCAATGCTGTAGCCGCCATTGCTGCGGTCAGCACCAGTGCTAATGCCTTTCTCTTCATACTTATGTCCTCCTTTTTTATTGACAAACGGCTGCATGAACCCCCGGCCTGCATTGCCGTATGTTTCAAGTTGTAACAATAGAATGTACGCTCTGTAAGCATTCCATTGTCATGAATAACAGCTGTCGCCGTTTTTGTCTCAGGCATCAGCCCTTGACGGATCCTACCATAACGCCCTTTACATAATATTTCTGTAAGAACGGATAGATCACAACGATGGGCATCGTCAGGATCATTACGAATGCCATCTGCAGAGACTGGGAGGTAAAGCTTGTTACATTACCAAGCTGTGTTTCCTGTCCTGCCTTGATCTGGCTGGAAGCAGTTGCTTCGCTTAAAATCTTCTGTAATACGGTAGCTGCCGGATACAGAGCTGCTTTACTCTGATAGTAAGCACCTGTGAACCAGTCATTCCACTTGCCGACACCGATGAACAATGTCAGAGTTGCCAGGATCGGCTTGGAAAGAGGAAGATAAATCCTGCTCAGGATGGTCCAGTCATTTGCACCGTCCAGCTGTGCGGATTCTCTTAATTCTCCCGGAATCGTTGCAAAGTTACTTCTCAGCAAAACAAAGTTGTAAAAGCTATATAATCCAGGAATGACATACAGCCAGAAGCTGCTGGTCAGTTTCAGGTCACGCAGCACCATGTAGTAAGGAACCATGCCGCCGCCAAAGATCGTTGTAAAGTACCAGAAGAAGTTCATGAAGGTTTTTCCCGGCAGCGTCTTGACGCTCAGCGCATAGGCAGCAAGTGCGGTGACGATCAATCCTAAAACGATCGATAAGATGGTTGCCGAAACAGAGATCAGCAGGGAGGTTCCGATGGTCGGATCCTCAAATGCCATCTGGTAGTTCTCCAGTGTGAAGGCTCTCGGCCAGATCCACACGCCGCCTCGCATGAAGTCACGTCCTGTATTAAAGGAAGCGATCAGCACATACCAGAAGGGATAGAAGGTTGCAATTCCCAGCAGGGCCAGGAATGTGTAGTTAAAAGCTTTAAATATTTTACGGCCTCTTGACTCTTTGATTTTCATGTGTTTCCCCTCCTCCTTTTACCACAAGCCTACTTCGGCGTATTTCTGGGTCAGGTAGTTCGTACCTGCCACCATGATCAGAGAGAACACGGATTTAAACAAGCCGATGGCCGTCGCGTATTCAAACTTGCCATATCGGATACCGGTTTGAATGATGTATGTATCAAGTACCTGAGAGATCTGATTATTTGCCGGCTGCTGCAGCAGAAGGATCTGATCATAGCCTGCGTTTAACATGCCGCCTACTGCCATAATAAACATAATGCCGATGGTGACGGAAATTTCCGGGATCGTGATATGTAAGGTACATTTCCAACGGCCTGCGCCGTCAATGGATGCTGCTTCATACAATTCCTGATCCACACCGGTGATGGCTGCCAGATATACAATAGAGCCCCAGCCTACGTTCTTCCAGAGGTCTGAGAAAATAACCAGCGGAAGAAATGCATTTTTCTCACCCATTACGAAGATCGCTTCTTTTCCCATCATCTGACGGATGTCATTGAAGATACCGCCATAGGGTGTAAAGATTGTCGTCATCAGCTGTACTACTACGACCCAGGATACGAAGTTGGGCAGGTAGCTCAGGGTCTGAACGGTCTTTTTGAATCGTTCTGCTTTTACTTCATTTAACAGAAGCGCCAGGATGATCGGTGCCGGGAAGCAGACGACCAGCTTCAGGCTGGTGATTACCAGAGTGTTCTTAATGGTCATCCAGAACTCCGGTGATGTAACGAACTTCCTGAAATGCTTGAGTCCAGCCCATTCGCTTCCGAAGATTCCGAGGTCAAACCGATAGTTCTTAAAAGCAAGAACAATGCCTGCCATCGGCGCATAGCAGAATACAAGCAGCCAGACGATGCAGGGAAGGAGGAACAAATAGAGCATCCAGTGCCGTTTTATTTGTATCCTTAGTTGTTTCTTGTTTTTCTGTTTCTGCTCTGCGCTGATGGCAGGCTTTGCAATTGCTTTTGCCATGTTTTCCTCTCCTTTTTATAGCGTAAGGTGGATCACTCCCCGATCGCAGCTCTGTCCTTTCCCCATCATACAGAGCGCGCTCCCTTGCAAGACCAGCCATTCAATACAAACATGACAAATAGTACTCAGTCGTCTCATCCGCATCTCAGGCTTGCTTATTTTGTCTTGTCCCTTGTGAACACTATGTTACCACATTTTGTTCACTTTGCAAGCCTTTTTTAATAAATTATGTCCATTTTGTGAATTATGAATAACTTCGCTACGTGAATTATGTCGATATTGACATAGCAAATATAGCAAAACATAATTTGACTTTCTAATCAAATCATGGTATAGTTTTTATAGGTAGTGCGGTAAAGAGTATTGTTTTTGTTAGAATTATCATTTTTCTATAGCATTTTACAGACTATTAAGAAAATATTTCAGGATATTTTTTATTATTATCAGATTTTTTCGCATACCGCAGCATAGCATACATAGCAAAGTAAAATAGAAGTTATATAGAAGTTATATAGAAGGATTACTTCGGAAATGAGGATTTTATATGGAAAAGACAAATCAACCCCTTTATCAGCAGCTCATGGAGGATGTTCGTTCCCAGATCGAAAACAGCCTGCTGCTTCCGGGCGACAAGCTGCCGACAGAGCGGGAATTCATGCAAAAATACAATGTCAGCCGGATTACGGTTTCCAAGGCCCTGAACGAATTAAAGGCAGAGGGTCTGATTACCCGCTTTCCAAATAAAGGCTCCTTTGTCGCCAGAAGTGCTTCTCCCCTTGCTGCTGCGGCTCAGGTCCCGCTGGAAGCTCCCAGTGTCCTGATGTCGGCTTCTGCCTCCGCGCAGCTTCCTGCTGTCCCGGAAGGCAGTACCTCCGATACTGCTTTTACCGAGATTGCCTGCATCCTGCCGTCCTTCTCCGATCAGTTTTCGTTATCCATGGTAAATGGCATACTTTCTGCATTTCCCATAGATTCCTATATCTGTCACCTTTTCCAGAGCTTCAATCCTTCTCTGGAAAACCGGCTGCTGCAAAAATGTATCGACACCGGCATCAGCGGAATCGTTCTGTTTCCTCAGGATCAGCCATTTTTCAGCGAGCAGCTGCTTTATCTGCTGCTGCAGAAATATCCCCTGGTCCTCATCGACCGGAATCTTCCACGTCTGGATACCAGCTATGTCATTGGGGACAATAAAACCGGCGGTGCACTCTGTCTGCGTCATCTCCACGCCCTCGGACATCAGCGCATCTGCTTCGTCTCTTCTGCCCGGCGGAATACCTTCACGGTTCGCTCCCGTATCGACGGCATTTTGCAAGAAGCGAAGGCACGCAATATTCCGGAATCCTCCATTACGATCTTGGATTTCTTCAACAAGCATCAGCCCTACGTTCACTATCAGAAGCAAATGATGAAGCTGATCCGGGAGGAGCGCATCACTGCCTTTATTGCAGCAGAATCCACTACCTGCGCCTATCTCTACAGCCTGTTTGCCACAATGAACCTCCGGGTTCCTGAGGATATCTCCCTGATGTCCTTTGATAAACCGCTGGTAGAATCCCAGCGTCCCGATTTCTTTACCCACATTAGTCAGTCCGAATATCTGATGGGAAAAGAAGCCGGCACGATTCTGAAACATCAGATCGAAACCCGTGATCCGCAGGTGACACACCGTGTGATGTCGCCTCTTCTGGAGGTTCGCAAATCCACAAGGGCGATTGTGCTGTAGCTTTTCCATCTTTGTTGACACATCAACAAATATATGTTATGCTTTCCAGGCCGACTTGGGAAATCGATCGGCCACGCAGCCCAATGGGCCTGCGGAATGGAGGTAACGAATCACATGAATCAAATACAGATTATTACAGACGCGGGATCGGATATCGTCGATTGCTCCCGCACAGACCTGACCGTCCTTCCGATGACCATCCGTTTTGGCGATGAAGAATATTTGGACGGCGTCAACTTAACCCACAGACAGTTTTATGAAAAGATGATCGAAACACAGGTGCTGCCGACCACCAGCCAGCCTTCCCCCTATGCCTTCGAGGCTGCAATCAGAAAAATCCATGAACAGGGCGACATTGCACTGATCATCACGATCTCCTCCAAGCTCTCCGGAACCTGGCAGAGCGCCAACATCGCCGCAGCCGAAACCGGCGGAGAGGTTTATATCGTAGACAGCTTAAACGTTGCCGTCGGGGAAAAGGCCATCGTGGAATATGCATTGCGCATGAAGGATGCCGGCACAGATATCCACACCATCGTAGAGACCCTGAACCATGAAAAAGAAAATCTGCGAGTGATCGCTCTTTTGGATACCCTGGAATATCTGCAAAAAGGCGGCAGAATTTCCAAAACCGTTGCCATCGCCGGAAGCCTGCTTTCCATCAAGCCGGTGGTTTCCGTTGTGGATGGTGAGGTTGCACTGCTGGGTAAGGCACGGGGCTCCCGCCAGGGCAACAACTTCCTGATCCAGCAGATTCAGAAGGACGGCATTGATTTTTCCCGGCCGTTTTTCCTGGGCTACACCGGGTTAAGCGACGCGCTGCTGCAGAAATACATTTCCGACAGCGCAGAGATCTGGAAAGAGCATGTCGATCATCTGCCCATCGGAACCATTGGAGGCGCCATCGGAACCCATGTCGGTCCCGGAGCCATCGCAGTGGCATTTTTTACAGAAAAATAATCTTTGAACTTACGGAGGATCCTCCTCCAGAAAAAGCAAAAGCACCTCAACCTTTCTCAGATCGGTTGAGGTGCTTTCTTTCTGACAACAGGATCGGTTCAATCCTCCTCGATATGCTCCAGTCCCTGATTGATGATCGTGCGGACATGTCCGTCCGCCAGGGAATAAAAGATGGATTTGCCTTCTCTTCTGCTTTTAACCAGTTTATTCTGTTTTAAAATGCGCAGCTGATGGGAAATCGCCGACTGCGTCATCTGCAGGGCTGCTGCAAGGTCGCAGACACAGACCTCCGCTTCAAACAAAACAAACAGAATCCGGATACGGGTAGAATCTCCAAATACCTTATAAAGCTCCGCCAGATCATAAAGCTCTTCTTCTTTTGGAAGCTTTTCCTGTACGATCCTGAGCAGTTCTTCATGAACCTCCGTTTCTTCACAGTGATCCATTTCCAGTTCTTCTTTTTCCTGCATGGTTCTCTCCATTTTCTTTACAGCTTTTTCACATTCAGGGCGCGGATCGCATTGAGCACGGCGATAATCATAACGCCCACATCTGCGAAGATCGCCGCCCACATATTCGCAATGCCGAGTGCGCCGAGGATCAGGCAGACCGCTTTAACACCGATTGCAAAATAAATATTTTCATAAACGATTCTCAGGCACTTTCTGGAAATTCTGATGGCCTTGGAAATCTTTAACGGATCATCATCCATCAGAACAATATCCGCCGCCTCGATCGCTGCATCCGAGCCCAGTGCTCCCATTGCGATGCCGATATCCGCACGGGAAAGCACCGGTGCATCGTTGATGCCGTCTCCCACAAAGGCAAGCTTTTCCTTTTCCCCTTTTTCATCCAGAAGCTTTTCTACCTGCGCTACCTTGTCGCCGGGCAGAAGCTCGCTGTGTACCTCATCAATACCGAGCTCTTCCGCAACCTGACGTGCTGCCTCCCGGCGGTCGCCGGTCAACATGATCGTCTTTTTCACGCCGCATTTTTTCAATGCCGCGATGGCTTCCTTTGCATGAGGCTTGATCTGATCCGAAATCAGGATATGTCCGGCATATTTGCCATTCACCGCCATGTGAACAACGGTTCCGACGCTGTGACATTCCATACAATCCACACCGAGCTTTTCCATCAGCTTGCTGTTGCCTGCAGCAACTCTCACGCCATCCACCTTTGCAGTCACACCGTTGCCGCTGATCTCTTCGACATCCGTTACACGGCTCGGATCCAGGGGCTTGCCGTATGCCTTCTTAAGGCTCTTGCTGATCGGATGGGAGGAATGGCATTCCGCCAGCGCTGCGTATTCCAACAGCTTCTCTGTATCCATGGAAGAATGATGCACACCGCTTACTTCGAACACGCCCTGCGTCATGGTTCCTGTCTTATCAAATACAACATATTTGGTTTGGGAAAGTGTTTCCAGATAGTTGGAGCCTTTTACCAGAACACCTGCGTTGCTCGCACCGCCGATTCCGGCAAAGAAGCTCAGAGGAATACTGATGACCAGCGCGCACGGACAGCTGATTACCAGGAAGGTCAGCGCCCTCATAACCCAGTCGCCCCATTCCGGTGTCATTCCAAGAAACAGCAGCCGCACAAGGGGAGGTAAAATTGCCAGCGCCAGAGCTCCGTAGCAGACCGCAGGCGTATAGTATTTTGCAAATTTGGAAATAAAATTCTCGGATCTGGATTTTTTGGAGCTTGCATTTTCTACCATATCCAGGATCTTCGATACCGTCGATTCGCCAAACTCCTTTGTCGTCCGGATTTTCAGCACGCCGGACATGTTGATACAGCCGCTGATGACTTCGTCCCCAACGCCGGCTTCCCTCGGAAGGCTCTCACCGGTCAGGGCGCTGGTGTTTAAGCTTGTGCGTCCCTCTTCGATCACGCCGTCAATCGGCACCTTTTCTCCGGGCTGTACAACGATCACGCTGCCGATTCCAACCTCATCCGGATCAACCTGCTCCAGTGTTCCGTCTTCTTTTTCGATATTCGCATAATCCGGGCGGATATCCATCAGCTCACTGATGTTTCTGCGGCTCTTACCCACCGCATAGCTCTGGAACAGCTCACCGATCTGGTAAAAGAGCATAACCGCAACGCCCTCTTTATAATCCCCCAGAAGGATCGCGCCGATGGTCGCAACCGCCATCAGAAAGTTCTCATCAAAAACCTGTCTGTTTAAAATACCTTTCCAGGCCTTTAACAAAATATCATGGCCGATCACCAGATACGGAATCATAAACAGCACAAATTTCAGCCAGCCATCTATCGGAAGCAGGCTCAGTACAACCATCAGCACTGCTGCCACGATAATTCTGGTAAATACTTTTTTCTGTTTCTTATTCATGCCTTCACCCCTTTCAGTAAAAACATCAAATCTGCAGACTGTCCATGATGGGTACAGCCTGCAGATTTGTCTTCTTTTACAGGAAGATCTCGCAGTCATCCTCTACCTTTTTGCAGTTCTTGTATACCTCCTGCATAACAGTCTTTACATCTGCACCCTCTTCAAATTCCACGGACATTTTCAGGGTCATGAAGTTTACCGTTGCGTCCTTAACGCCTGCCGTCTTCTTTGCAGCGTCTTCCATCTTGTTTGCACAGTTTGCGCAGTCAACGTCGATTTTGTAGGTTTTTTTCATGATAAAATCCTCTCTCTTCCTGTCTTGCAGCATCTATGGGTGCTTCTGTTCCCCATTGCTTTTTCTTTCATATGAACAATTATTCATATGTTTGATTTCATTATAGCACTATTTTCGATTCTGTCAACAAAAATGTTAGGATCCTATGTTTAATTTCTCCAGGGTTCTTTCCCTTCCTTCTCTACTTCAATCTGGCACAGCTTCATTGCCGCCAGCGCAGTATCATGAGAAGCAGGCGTCACGCAGGCACACGCTGCCGCATCAACGATCACATCTGCCTCAGGAAATGCAGCCTTACACAAAATCGCGTTGGAGAGCACACAGATTCCGGTGCAAAGTCCGACCAGCTCGATCTGCAGGTTCGAATCCGCAACGATTTTCTCGTCCGAGCGCAGTTTCTCAATCAACTCCAGGGAGCCAAAGGTGGGCTTTTGAATTTTTCTCGCTGCATCCACCTGTTTTTCTTTCAACGCCTGCTCTACTGCCGGGCACAGGCAATGTCCATTCGTTCCCTCGATGCAATGTGCAACCGGAAGATGCAGTCCTTCTTTTGTCTGCAGATACTGTTCCGGATGCGTGTCCTGTGTCACGTAGATCTGTTCTGCCGGGGTTTCTTTGATTTTGCAGGCGACGTTTTCCACAATCGCCTGCGCCTCCTTTGTTCCAAGGCTCCCTGTAACAAAATCGTTCTGCATGTCTACTACAATCAAAAGCTTCATAAAATCCTCCATTCCGCAGGCGCTTTGCGCCGAAGGAACCGCGAGGCGAACGTCCAGTTCGGCTCTGCGATCCTGGCTACTTTGTGACGCCTGCGGCACAAATAGCTGTGTGAAAACGTTTTTTTCTTATTATACCTGAAAAGAAAAGACAAAAAAACACCCTTCTGCATGTTTCCATACAAAAGGGTGCCTTTTTCATTTTCTTTATCCGATGTGCCTTCCACATGAGGACTGATCAAATGCCTGAAAAAACACATCCTGCCAAAGCTGTCTGGGTATAATTACTCAGCAACAGTCTCGGTAGCTGTCTCAGTTGCAGCTTCTTCTGTAGCTGCTTCTGTGGTAGCTGCTTCGGTTGTAGCTTCTTCTGTGGTAGCTGCTTCAGTTGTAGCTTCTACTGTGGTAGCTTCTTCAGTTGTAGCTTCTACAGTGGTCTCTTCTACAGTAGACTCAACTGCTACTGTGCTCTCTTCTGCAACGGTTGCGGTCTCAACAGTTGTCTCTGTAGCTGCTGCGCTGCCGCAAGCTACCATGGATGCTGTCATAACTACTGCTGCTAAAACTGCTACTAAATTCTTTTTCATAATAATTTCTCCTCCTAAATCAAAACCAGGCATTTTAAAACTATGCCGTTTCTTTAATACGAAAGTGAGGATACCACCTTTTTTTTGGTTTGTAAATAGTTTTTTTCTAATTTTAAAACATTTTATGAATTTTATAAGGTTTTGTTCACATTTCGTACATATTTCAATTTTTTCTTCCTTTTTACGCCGATTTTGCATTTGTAAATACGAAAAAATCCTGTATCATATAGGATGCCAGGGTCAAAAAGTCAAAAAAGCCGACTCAAGCTTGCTTGCAGAAGGCGTTTTGACTTCTTGACCCGCCAAGATAGGAGCATAAAAGTGGGATGCTAATCCCACGATATGCGACTATCGAGCAGGATTGTGGGAGTGCACAGCACGGAACAATCCTGCTGGCATCCTGCCCAGGGTCATCGAAAAAACATTAACAACCGCACAAAGAAATGCAGCATTTCCTTCCCGGGAAATCCTGCAAAATGGAGAAGCAATTCATGAAATCATCCAATTACCTTTTAGAATGCTGCGTCGATTCCGCATATTCTGCCCGTATGGCCAAAAAAGGCGGTGCAGACCGCCTCGAGCTTTGCTCTAATCTTGTCATCGGCGGTACGACGCCCACCCTCGCCCTTTATGAACAGATCAGAAACCAGACCGACATCCACATCCATGTTCTGATCCGCCCCCGCTTCGGCGATTTCCTGTACTCGGAGGATGAGACAGCCCTCATCTGTAAAGAAATCGACGCGTTTCGGGCAGCCGGAGCCGACGGCGTTGTAATCGGAAGCCTTTCTCCGGACGGTTCCCTGTGTACCGAACAGATGAAACGTTTCCGCGAACATGCCCAGGATATGTCCGTCACGCTGCACCGTGCATTTGATATGTGCCGCGATCCCTTTGCAGCCCTTGAGGAAGCGATTTCCTTGGATATTCAGACCATTCTGACCTCTGGTCAGGCTCCCGACTGTCTGCACGGCGTCGATCTGCTCAATAAACTCCATCAGGCAGCTGATGGCAGAATCCATCTCCTTGCAGGTGCAGGCGTCTCTGCCAAAACGGTTCCTGCTCTCCTTGAAAAAACGTCCCTGACCCAATTCCATATGTCCGGCAAGACCATTAAAAACAGTGAGATGGTCTACCGCAACCCGGAGGTTTTTATGGGAATTCCCGGTATGAGCGAATATGAGATCTGGCAGACTGATCCAGAGGCTGTCGCAGCTGTGCGTACGATGCTCGACCGCGCGGCAGATGAAGAAGCGTAAATGCGCAAGAATGCGAGCTGCTGTGTAAGGGAGATGCCGGACATGCGGCACAGCGCAATGCCGATCACTGATTGAATAAAGACGTTCCCGAACAGATTTGTTTCGGGAACGTCTTTTCTTTTCGACTATTATCTCTCACATTTCCAGAAGTAAGCACTATATCCCGGCAGCTCACTTCCGCCGCCAAAATCATGCTCCTGTCCGGTGATCAGATCCACCGCACGACCACAGCCTGCATCGAAGTGGGCTGTATAGGGCTGCTCCTCTGCATTGATCGCAACCAAAACCCGTTCTCCATCTACGGCGCGTTCAAAAATGCACTGGCGGTTCGTCAGCACAACACTGCGGAATGCGCCATAATTGAGGGCATTGGAGTGTTTTTTAGCTTCTGCAAGCTTTGCGATCCACTCTGTCAGCCCGTTTGTCTGAGGCCCATCGAAGCATGCACGCAGTGCAGGATCTCCCTGGCTTTTCTCTCCCTTTGCGCCCCATTCACTTCCATAATAAACGCAGGGGATTCCGGGCATACCAAACATCAGTGCATAAATGAGCGGCAGATGCTTTTCATTGGTAAGGATGCTTGCCACTCGCGTCACATCATGGTTATCCACAAAGCTAAGCAGATGCTTTCCTTTATAAAGGGTCCAGTTTTCCGGGCCGAACTGGCGCAGCAGAGAGTGGACAATTTCAAACATATTCATACTGTTGAAGCTGGAATACAGTCCCTTATAGCATTCATAGTTGGTGGCAGAATGCAGCATGGAATCATTCATCAACCGGTTGTAATCCCCATGCAGCATTTCTCCGACAAGAAAGAAATCCGGCTTTAAGCTGTCGCAGAAGCTTCTCAAACGGCGGACGAAATTTTCGTCCAGACAATAAGCGACATCCAGCCGCAGACCGTCAATGTCAAACTCGTCAACCCAGCCTCTTACGCTTTCCAGGAGATACTGGACAACCTCCTCGTTCTGTAAATTCAGCTTGACAAGATCGTAATTGCCTTCCCAGCCCTCGTACCACAGACCGTCATTGTAATTGGAGTTGCCGCCAAGATTGATATGAAACCAGTTTAAATAGGGGGAATTTTCCCTGTTTTTCAAAACATCCTGAAATGCCCAGAAGCCGCGTCCTGCATGATTGAACACGCCATCCAGCACAACCCGGATGCCTTCGCTGTGAAGCTTATCGCAAACCTGCTTAAAGTCTTCATTCGAACCGAGGCGGCAATCGATTTTACGATAGTCCCTTGTATTGTACCCATGGGTATCCGATTCAAAGACCGGTGAAAAATAAATCGCATTTGCCCCCAGCTTTTTGATATGATCTGTCCAGTCCAGCACCTTCAAAATCCGATGTGTCTCCACCCCGTCATTTTCAAACGGTGCTCCGACAAAACCAAGGGGATAAATCTGATAAAATACACTTTCATATGCCCACATAGTAAATTCCTCTTTCCTGCCAGTATGTTTGCTGACCTGTTTATTTTACCATTTTCCTCCGGACTGCTCAATATCAGAATCCTGCACTTTTCCAATAGAATCAATCAATCCCTGATGTTTTTAAAAAATGATTCGTTAATATGACATCGATCCCCATATCAAAGAAGGCTTTTGCTTCTTCTGCATCATCCGACCAAAATAAATTACAGATCATCCCCTTTGCATGAGCCTTGTCGATCATGCTCCGGGTCAGAAATAATTTGCAGAATTGTACCCGGCTGCACTGATACCGAATGGCATTTTCCACAATGCTGTAATTCATATGTCCCTCCAGACAGCATCTTTTGATATCCGGCGCCATTTTTAATGCCGTTTCCAAAACATCCTTCTCCCCGGTAATATAAACCATGTCTCTGCATTGGTATTTATCCAGCAGCTGCAGGATTTTTTGAAAGGTATTCTCATCATAAGCCGGAATTTCTCTGTCTTCCAGATCCTTCAGCACCATCGGCTCCGGCTCCCTAAGAGGCATCGGCAGCGGCTTATTTTCTGTATATATTTCCATCAGCTCCTGTCCTCTTCCCTCCATGATCCGATTTTTAAGAACCGAAGCGCCAATGGATTTGATATGAATATTCATAACTACCTTACCGGCAAACTGCCGCAGCACCTCTTCAAATAAAGGAATACGTACTCCTTCATATTCCGAATGAAATTTCTTTCCTGCATCCAGGTTTTTCATCTGTTCCCATGTCATATCACAGATTGTGCCTTTGCCGTCTGTCGTCCTGTCTACCGACGGATCATGACACACTGCCAGCTGTCCATCCGCCGTCGGCCATAAATCAAATTCTATCTCATCCGCTCCTAATGCCACCGCAGCCGCAAATGCCGGCAGTGTATTTTCCGGCGCAACGGCATTAAATCCTCTGTGTGAGCAAAATTTTCTTTTTGACATTTTATCCATTTCCTTTCTTTTTTCAGGAAGCATTTTTTAATTTAGGATCCAATCTATCTCTCAGCCAGTCTCCGATCAGGGAAATATCTAAGATCAGTACCACTATGATAATACTGGGCAGTACCGCCAGCCACCAATGCGTCAGCATATAATCTCTGCCCAGACTGACCATCACGCCAAGAGATGTGCCGGGAGGCTCTATTCCAAGTCCCAAAAAAGACAAGGTGCTTTCGAGCAAAATAAATCCCCCCAGCTCCATGGTAGTCTGCACGATCAGGGGCGATGCAATATTTACCAGAATATGCTCAAACACAATTTTTACTCCGCTTGCCCCCATAGAACGGCTCGCTTCGATAAACTTCGCATTTTTCAGCTGAAAAATCTGGCTTCTTACCAGACGGCAATAGGAAGACCATCCTGTGATTGCCATAACGAGAATTGTCGTAACCGGCTTTGCCCCCAGAATACAAGCAAAAATAATACCGATAAATGTGGTTGGTATAGATAAACGTACATCTGTAAAGAAAGACAATACCGCGTCTATCCATTTTCCGCCCAGTCCGGAAAGAATCCCCAATGCAGTTCCAGTTACCGTCGCAATGATCATGCCGGTAAAGGAAATCATGATGGTGGATCTTGTGGCATAAAGCAATCTGATCGCAACATCCCTGCCCAGATTATCCGTTCCAAATAAATAGGGGGATGTGGGATCCTTAAATTTTGGCATTTTTAATCTTTGTGTAAGATCACTTGCCCCCAGATCGATCGGTGCAATCACCGGTGCAAGCAGCGCCGTTATAACGATTACTGCCAGTGTCACCATTAAAAAAATTATCATCGGTGGAATGATCCATCTTTTTCTACCGAGCTTTCTGTTCCGCATACTTATCCTCATTTCTGTATTTTATCTGAAATCCTTTAATGATCGCGTATTCGCGGATCCAGCAAACCATAAGAAAGGTCTACCAAAAGATTCACAAATGTTACGGAAGCCGATATCACCAGAACGCCAAATACTACCACAGGAAAATCTCGCTGCTGTGCACTGGAAACAATTAAGGTTCCGATCCCGGGCCACGCGAATACCGTTTCCACAACAACAGATCCTCCGATCATAGCACTTAACTGTGCTCCCAAAATCGTAATGACCGGGATCAGCGCATTCCTGAGGCCATGCTTTAAGACCACCTTCCATTCCCGCATGCCCTTTGCTCTGGCACAATCCAAATGCTCCTGTCCGATCACATCCAGAAGCGAGCTGCGGGTAAGTCTTGCAACATTGGCAATGGGACCTACTGACAACGCGATTACCGGCATGAGAAAGTGCTGTGGAGTTCCGATACCGCCGCTTGGCAAAATTCTGAGTTTCAGAGAAAAAATAAAGATCAACAGGATTCCCAATATAAAATTAGGCAGAGTACTGCCTACCACCGCACTGCTCATGGTGATCCGGTCTAACAGGGTATTGTGCTTCACCGCTGCCAGAACTCCCAAGGGGATTCCGATCACAATGGTAAGTCCCAATACAATGCTTCCCAATGAAATTGTCGGAATCATACGCTCTGCGAAGAGATCGGAAACAGAACGTGCATAGTAATAGCTCATTCCGGTATCCCCCGTAAAGAGCCCGACAAATGATTTTATGTACTGCTGCCACAGCGGCATATCCAGTCCCAGATTTGTCCGCAGGATTTCTTTTGCAGAATCACTGGCTCCGGCCAATGTCAGCCATTCAATCGGATCTCCCGTTACTCTGGTAAGGAAAAAAACCAGAGTGTAAACTGCCCATATCGTCAGTACCGCCTTTCCTACACGCAATATAATATAACGTTTCATTGCTTTCCTCCATCCGTGTATAAATGACAGGCAACCTGATGTCCATCTGCCGTTTCTGCCATCTGCGGTCTGATCTCTTTACAAATAGCAAGTGCCTTTTTACAACGCGCGCAGAACGGACATCCAGAGGGCAAATCCATGGGACTGGGGATCTCTCCCTCCAGTACTTTGCATTGATCCTGTTCTCTGGGATCCGGTATCGGTACTGCCTGCATAAGGGCCTGGGTGTAGGGATGAAGCGGATGCTCAAACAGATCTTCTTTCTCCGCCAGTTCTACTGCCTGCCCGAGATACATTACAAGCACTCTGTCACTGATATGGCTTATAACGCTCATGTCATGTGAAACAAAAACATAGGTCAGCTTCTTTTTCTCCTGCAGATCCTTCAAAAGGTTTAATATCTGTGCCTGAATAGAAACATCCAACGCAGAAACTGGTTCGTCACACAATAAAAGCTGCGGATCCGTCACCAAAGCTCTGGCAATGGCAATCCTCTGTCTCTGTCCTCCTGAAAATTCATGGGGATATTTTTTCAGAGAGTCTCTGGATAATCCCACCTGCTCCAACAAAGGGAGGATTCTCGATTTCTTTTCCTCTGCACTCATCCGCTCATGGATCCGTAACGGCTCTTCCAGAATTCGCTGAATGCTCATGCGGGGATCCAGAGATGCATAGGGATCCTGAAATACCATCTGCATATTTTTTCTAACCAAAGGAGGCATATGTCTGTGTATTTTTTTGTCCCCGAACTGCACATAACCGCCAGTCGCTTCCTCCAACCCCATCAGCATGCGGATCAGGGTTGTTTTTCCACACCCTGATTCCCCGATGATCCCCAGTGTTTCGCCCTGATACAGGGTAAAGGAAACATGATTCACGGCATGTACCATTCCAATTTCTTTTGGAAGCAGTGCTCCTCTTTTTACCGGATATTCTTTACATAGATCAACGACTTCTAATATTTTCTCTTTCACAAGGCACCCCCTCCAGGCCCGCATTTTTCTTTTTCCTGCTGCTGCGGAGTATAGAAGCATTTGTATAAATGTCCGTTTTCCCCCTGCATACCCGGCTCTTTCTCATGGCATACCTCCTGTGCATAGCTGCAGCGGCTGCAAAACCGACAGTACTGTACCGGTACTTTCATCTTTGGAACCTGACCAGGGATTGTATACAGCTTTTCTTTTCTCTCTTTTATGCTGGGAATTGCTGCCAGAAGCCCTCTGGTGTAAGGGTGGCATGGATTTTCGAACAGTTCTGTACATTTTCCTTTTTCTACTACTGCACCGCCATACATTACCAGCATACGGTCACAGACAGCGGCCACTACTCCCATATTATGGGTTATCAGTATGACTGCTATTCCCAGCTGATCCCGCAGCTCCTTCAGCAGGGAAAGGATCTGGGCCTGGATCGTCACATCCAACGCCGTTGTCGGTTCGTCTGCGATCAGTACCTTCGGGTTACATGCCAATGCAATGGCGATCATAACTCTTTGCTGCATACCTCCGGACAATTCGTGAGGATATTGTTGGATCCTCACCTCCGGTGAAGGGATTTTTACCTGCTTTAGCAAAAAAACAGCCTTTTCATAGGCTTCTTTTTTAGAGATTTTTTCATGTATGCGTATGATCTCTACGATCTGATCTCCTATCGTGTACACCGGATCCAATGCGGAGAGGGGATTCTGAAAGATCATGGAAATTTCTTTTCCTCTTATCCGACAAAGCTCTTTTTCCTTCATCTGAAACAGATCCTTCCCCAGATAAATGGCCTGTCCGCCCTCCCTTTTGGAGGAAACAGGATCCAGCAATCCCATCAAGCTGCGCACAACCGTGCTTTTTCCACATCCGGATTCTCCTACGATTCCGACAATTTCACCAGGATAAATATCAAGATCCACTCCATCCACTGCCGGAATTACGTTTTGTCCCGAGTAGTAATAGCTTTTTAACCCTTTTATTTTCAGAATAGCTTCCAAATAACTATACTTCCTTTCAAAATCTGCTTCCCGGCAGATATCTGCCGGGAAGCAGCCCTGTCATTATTCTGTAACTTTCAGATCCCCTGCACGGAACGGCATGATCTGGTTTTCACAATATGTCATATCCCATTCCAGACCATCTCTGATACCATACAAATCTTCTGCCTGATACAAATAAGTGCCTGGGCAGTAGGTATCGAATACTTCCATCAGGGTTCTTGCTGCCTGCCGCTGTTCTTCCAGATCCTTGCTGTCGATCAGTGTATTTCCTGCTGCCACAAATTCCTCTGTAGGTGTCCAGCTTCCTGTTTCCGGGTTTGCCGGTCCGGAGCCTGTTCCAAACAGGAGCCATAATGCACCAAGGGGATTATCAAACCGGGAAGCAGAGGACCATGCCCGGATGTCTGCACTGAAGGAGAATTTGTCTGTAAATACGACTTCTGCTTTTACGCCGATATCCGCAAGCATGCTGACAATGGCCTCACCTGCCTGATTGCCGTTTGTATAATAACCGTCCGCCATTTCGATGGAAATAACCTCTTCCCCGTCATATCCGGATTCTTTTACTAATTCACGAGCTTTTTCCGGATCATACTGTACACCGGGATAGTCCTCAATATATAAATCTCCATAGCTTTCAAACTGATGCCCATTCGGAACCTTTGCATATCCGGACCAAAGGGTATCTACCAGTGTCTGGCGGTCTATTGCCATCGTCAATGCCTGTCTGAATTTCTGATTTGACATAATGCTGTCTTCATTTCTGGTATTAAATGTGTATATATGGATATTTTTAATGGAGGTTCCCACCACGCTCACACCGGAGGTTCCATTGATCGTATCTACCGCATCAGAAGGCACATCATTGATAATATCTACTTCCCCTGTGATCAAAGCGGTCATACGGGCAGATGCTTCCGGATAAGAAATAAATTCTATACTCTTTGCAGCAGGCTTATCTCCCCAGAAGCCGTCGTAACGCTCCAACACATATTTTTCAGGAGAGTACTGTGTCAGCTTATACGGGCCGGTACCGATGGGAGCAGTCTGAAAGGCTTCATCTCCGATTTCTTCAATATAATCCTTCGGTACAATGCTTGCTCCCCAGATAGAGCCCAGTCTCTGTTCAAACGCAGCATCCGGTTTTTTCAGCTTGAACTGTACCGTAAGATCATCTATCTTTTCGACGGAATCCAGTGTTTCATATAATACTGCAATGGTTCCATCTCCATAGCCGCTTAAAATTCGATCAAATGTAAATTTCACATCCTCTGCATCACATACCTCGCCGTTCTGGAAGGTAACATTTTCCCGGATTTTTACATTTAATGTTGTATCATCCTGCCATTCCCAGCTATCTGCCAGCTGTCCGGTGATATTTCCTTCTTTATCCGTGAAAAGCAGGGTATCAAAAATATTATAAAAAAGCTTAATGCTGGCAATACCGATGGATCTGTCCGGATCTAACTGTGTCGGCAAAGCAGCAAGACCAATTTTCAAAACATCCAATTCTGTTTCTTTTGCTGCAGCTTCTGCTGTATCCTCCTGTGAAGACGCAGTCTGCTCAGCAGTCGTCTGAGTCGCCTCTTTCTTATTTGCGGTATTTGCAGCAGAGCCGCAGCCACCAAGCGTAAGCATCATTGCCATTACTCCGGCAATCAACCGAGTCCTTTTTTTCATACATTCTCCTTCTTGTTGTGTTTTCTATTCCCTTTCCTGCAGTTCTAAGTTTTGTGTGCACATCATCAAAAGAACTGTTAACATCTTATGTCTCTTTTCTATTTGTCACCATCAGGAATGCGTAAATCGTTTGTAAAAGTTCTGCATATAAAAAATGCAGGATTTCCTTTCCGGAAAATCCTGCAAATCAGAAAAGCATTTTATGAAATTATCCAATTTGGAAAACTGCCGCTCTGTACTTCTATTACTGTGCGTTACCCGGTTCCAATGCCAACCCAATCAATCGATCCGCCTGATCTGCCATGAATAGCGGAATGTTCAGCACATCATCATCCAGCTTCGGATTTGACCTCCACTGGGAAGATGTCGTTCTCCCGCTGAATGAGGAAATCAACTTCGTAAGGCGGGTTGTTCTGACTCCAATAACGGGGCATGACTTCAAAAAATTTCTTATATTCTTCATTTCATCAAAGTTAAAGTAAGCTGTATTTTCATAACAGCGTCCGCCGAACTCTTTCAGAATCCAAGTCTTACCCACCTGACGTACACCCTTCAAGATTAAAGGCTTGCGGTAGGGAGAATTCTTCCAAGCCAGCAATTTTTTAAGACAAATCGTTCCATAGAATCGTTCCTCACATAACTACAGTATGGATTCCCCCGATAAACAGATAGGGAATCGAGCACATCGCTCCGAATCCAAGACCGAACGCTTTCTTCCTTTCTATTCATCAAACATCATATATTCCATATAAAATTCCTGAAATTTCGCACTCGATCCAAGATTGATGGTCTTTGCCCGCTCTGCCAGTGCTGTTGCTTCTTTTTCCATCCTGCGGTCATGCAGAATCCTTACCGCACCCGCCAGTGCCGCGTTTCCGCAAATTTTAATACGGGACAGGTCAATTTTGGGAAAAAGTCCGATTCTTTCCGCGCTTTTGGCCGACATATAGGAGCCAAAACCACCTGCCACATACAGGCCTTCCAGCCCGGCAGCATCTATTTTTTCCTCCGCCAAAAGTGTCTCCATTCCTGCCCGGATCGCTCCCTTGGCAAGCTGAACCTCACGAATATCCTCTGCAGTCAGACCGACGTTTCCAGCAAAACATACATCCTCTTCCAGATAACCGGTATCCTCCAGCAATCCGCTTTCCAGCAATCCTGCCACACCGTCGATCACGCCGCTGCCGCAGATGCCCTCTGCTGTAGAAGCCTCCCTGTCGCCAATCACATGTACCTTCCAGCTGCCGTTTTCCCAGTTTACATGGTCAATGGCACCTGCCACACCTCGCATGCCGCAGGAAAGCCCAGCGCCCTCAAAAGCCGGTCCCGCCGCTGTCGCGCAGCAAATCAGGCGTTCCTTATGAAACAGGACGATCTCTCCGTTCGTCCCCACATCCACCATCAGCCGGGATCTGCCGCCGCGCGCGGCTGAGACGCCATTCAATTCTCCGCAGCTGACATTCGTGTCAATTGCTGCCGCAGCTTCTTTGCGGCTGCCGTCCGCTCCGGGTATGCGGTCCGTTTCTGTAAGACCCGATCCAAGAATCGCTGTCGTAATATCCGCACCGACAAACGCAGACATGCAGCGCGGAAGATATACGTCTGCTTTCCGGCAGCTCAAATCCAGTGCTTCTCCTATCGTCCACCAGCCAAACAGCTCGTCCGCTTCAAACGGCGCCCTTGACAGGCATCTGGGATCCTTCTGCGTCAGGAAATACAGCATCGACGTATTTCCGGTAATGATAACTGTCTCAATGGCCTCTGCACTTTCTCCTGCGTGTTCTGCCAGCTCCGTAAGCAGGCACGACACTGCCTCCCGGACGATTGCCGCAAGTTTACCTGCTTTTCCCTCCAGAGAAGCTTCCATCCGGCTGATGACATCCGCTCCGAACACGGACTGGGGATTCCATGCGCCCATCGTTCCGACAGCCCTGCCTTCCCGATAGAGGACGGCTGCAATTGTCGTTGTACCGATATCCACCGCCGCTCCGAGATGACGGTAGAGCCGCGCGCTGGGCGCAGCTTCTGCAGACGGCGCAGCGCTGGTGTGCTCTGACGGCTGCGCTGCACTGGCGCGCTCTGACGGCGGAGCAGGCGACATGCTGGCGGCGTAGGCAACTGTCGGTGCAGACGGCGTGCTTACACAAATGGTCTCATCCCCGTCTGCTTCCTGCCGCAGCGCATCGATTTTCCCGTCCGGCACTGCTTCCAGAAAGCAGGCAAGACGGATTCCCTGCGCAAGGCGCTCTGCTCCAAGAAGTTTTTGTTCCGTCTCAGACGGAGCTGCAAAACTTCCTTCCGCATACACCATACATTTTCCACAGGCATGCCGTCCGCCACATGGCATTTCCACTCCGTGTGATTTTTTCAGCAAACTGCTGACTGTTGTTCCCAGCTCTGTGAAAAAAGCTTCTCCATTGATCCAGAAACGGATTTTTTCGCTGTTATCTGTCATTTTTTATCCTGTCCTGTCAAACAGGCTCCGAACCGTCTGTTTTCTGCCTGCCAGCCAACAGTCCGGTCTCCTATTTGTCCTTTGCTTCATATGATGTCGGGGTCAAAAGCCCCCGACCTTGATGCCTGCGGATTGTTCCGTGCTGCGCACTCCCACAATCCTGCCCGATAGTCGCATATCGTGGGATTATTATCCCACTTTTATGCTCCTATCGGGGCGGGTCACAAGGTCTTTCACCCACCTATGAGCAAGCTCATGTGGGCTTAGACCTTTTGACCCTGGCATCATAATATTCCGATACAGCCACAAAGAACGCGTCGATATTCTCCCATTTGGACATCGGAGGAATATCACATCCGGAGGTCTTCCTTATTGACTGTATTTCCAAAATGATATCCCATCGCACCGATGGATGCAAGCGGATTTGTCATCTCAGTCGCAGTGTTGCCGCAAAATAAAATCAGGGCGTGCAAAAAATGATTTCTCATCCTTCACACGCCCTGATTATTTCCGATAATCCTTTATTTTTCCGCGAAACACGCAGATATTTTTCATTCGCCCTTTAACAGGCTGCTGTCCTCGAAGTAATTGATCTTCATCGCTGCCTTGACATCCTTTAAGGTTTCCGCAGCCTTTGCTTCTGCAACCTCACTGCCCTTTTTCAGAATGTCGTAAACATCCGTCAGATGCTCTTCCCAGTATTTTCTTCTCTCACGGATCGGCGCAAGCTCAGACTGCATAACGTTGTTTAAGAACTTCTTCACTTTGACGTCGCCCAGACCGCCCCGCTGATAATGTGCTTTCAATTCGTCCAGATTCTGGTAATCCGGTAAAAACTCTGCAAAATGCTCCGGTCTGCAGAACGCATCCAGATAGATAAATACAGGGTTTCCGTCTACGTTGCCGGGATCCTCCACACGCAAATGATTCGGATCTGTGAACATGCTCATAACCTTTTTCTTCACATCTGCTTCTGTGTCAGACAGATAGATACAGTTGCCAAGGGATTTGCTCATCTTCGCCTTGCCGTCGATGCCGGGCAGTCTCAGGCATGCCTTATTGGAGGGCAGGATGATCTCGGGCTCTGTCAGGGTGTCCCCGTAAACGCTGTTGAACTTATGTACGATTTCCTTACACTGTTCCAGCATCGGCAGCTGGTCTTCGCCAACCGGAACCGCGGTTGCACGGAATGCAGTGATGTCTGCAGCCTGGCTGATGGGATAGCAGAAAAATCCAACCGGAATGCTTGCTTCGAAATTACGCATCTGGATCTCTGCTTTAACGGTAGGGTTTCTCTGTACTCTGGAAACCGTTACCAGATTCATATAGTAAAAGGTCAGCTCTGTCAGCTCTGGAACCATCGACTGAATGAAAATCGTTGCCTTTTCCGGATCAAGGCCGCATGCCAGATAATCCAGCGCTACCTGTAAAATGTTCTGACGTACCTTTTCCGGATGCTCTGCATTGTCTGTCAACGCCTGTGCATCCGCAATCATAATATAAATCTCGTCAAACTGACCGGAATTCTGCAGTCTTACACGCTCCTTCAAAGAGCCTACATAATGGCCCACATGAAGACGTCCTGTGGGGCGATCCCCCGTTAAAATAATCTTTTTGCTCATATGCCTATCCCTCTCGCTTCTCTTGGGATACTACAGTGCTCTCTGCAGCCTGCCGCATCCTGATAAACCTGCAGTCTGTTGGTTTCAACAGCTGCAGCTCTTTCCAATTATATCCCGTAAAAAGCACAGAGTCAACAGTTGCGTATATTCGCATCTGTTGACTCTGAAGTTAACGTTACAGTTCACTCGTACCGTTTGTGGGCAGATTTCATGCTCGCATGAAAATCTGCTTCCAAAAAGGTACGAGTGAAGGATAACCAGTTCAACCTGCGCCGATCAGTCCTCGTGTTTCGCACTGCGCCGCTGGATCCACTTTACAAGCTCCACGATGGGAACTACCAGCACACTCAAAAGTAGTGCAACGAGATACTCTGCAGGCTCCACACTCGTAAAGCCAAATGCCCCGGCAAGCAGCGGGATCTCACACACTGCAGTGGTTGCAAGCAGCGAAACCACTGCCGCTCCAAGCAGAAGCCAGTTTTTCGAGCCAAGCTTGAAAATACTTCCTCTCTGGGAACGCATATTCATGCTGTGGAAAATTTCCGCCATTGACATTGTGACAAACGCCATCGTAGTGCCATGGGCGCTGTTTGTGATGGTCCATTCTCCGGTTTCCATGAAATGTCCGATAAAATAGGAAACCATGACAAGTGCTGTTACCAAAAGTCCCTGATAAGCAATATCAAAGCCCATTCCATCTGCAAAAATCCCGGCCTTCGCATCTCTGGGTTTGCGCTTCATAATGTTCGGCTCTGCCTTTTCCGTACCCAGCGCCAGCGCCGGGAAGCAGTCCGTTACAAGATTGATCCACAGAAGATGCACCGGCTGCAGAATCGTAAAGCCAAGAAGTGTCGCAAAGAAAATACTCAGCACTTCACTCATATTGGAGCCTAACAGAAACTGGATTGCCTTCCGGATGTTGTCATAGATTCTGCGGCCCTCTTCCACCGCGCCGACAATCGTTGCAAAATTATCGTCCGCCAGCACCATATCTGCCACATTTTTGGTAACGTCCGTTCCTGTGATGCCCATTCCGATGCCGATGTCCGCAGCCTTGATGGAGGGCGCGTCGTTAACGCCGTCACCGGTCATTGCCGTCACATAGCCGGCATTTCTCCAGGCGTTTACAATACGGGTCTTGTGCTCTGGCTGTACGCGGGCATAAACGCTGATGTTCCGGAACTTCTCTGCAAATTCTGCATCATCCATTTTTTCCAGCTCTGCTCCGGTTACTGCCAGGCTGCCATCCTGTAAAATACCAAGCTCTTTTGCAATCGCTGCTGCCGTATCCACATGGTCGCCCGTGATCATAACCGGTCGGATACCCGCTTCCCGACATTCGTCAATTGCTGCCTTTACCTCCGGACGCACCGGATCAATCATGCCGCACAGTCCCAAAAAGCAAAGCTCCTGCTCCAGCAGATCCGCATCCTCGCTTTCCGGTTTTTTCGTCCAGACTCTCTGTCCGCATGCCAGCACACGCAGTGCCCGATCTGCCATGGACTTATTTGCCTGCAAAACCTTTTTCCGATATTCTTCTGTCATGGGCAGAAGCTGTCCATCCTCCAGATAAAACCCACAACGGGTGAGAACCACATCCGGCGCCCCTTTTGTAAACTGAATGTAATCGTCCTTGCGTTTATGGACTGTGGACATCATTTTCCGTCCGGAATCAAAGGGAGCCTCCATCACACGGGGCATACTCTGTTTTAAAAGATTCTTATCCTGCCCGATCCGGCTCGCCCAGGCAACCAGGGCAGCCTCCGTCGGTTCACCTGTCACACTGCCGTCTGCATCCAGCTCTGCGTCACTGCACAGTGCCATTGCGGCCGAAAGCTCCTTCTCTTCTGCTCCGAAGGAATCTACAACTGTCATCTGATTCTGCGTCAGCGTTCCGGTCTTATCCGAGCAGATCACCTGAGCACAGCCAAGAGTTTCCACTGCAGTCAGCCGGCGGATGATCGCGTTTCGTTTTGACATGTTCGTTACACCGATAGAAAGTACCACTGTCACAACTGCCGCAAGTCCTTCCGGGATCGCCGCCACTGCAAGGGAAACCGCGATCATAAAGGAGTTCAGCGCAACCTCAAAATTCAGGCTGCCTGCCCGGATCATCTGAATCGCAAAAACCAGTACGCAGATTCCGATCACCAGCTTTGTCAACACCTTCGAAAGCTGTGTCAGTTTTCTCTGCAGCGGTGTCTGCCCTTCCTGAGCCTGAGACAGAGCATCCGCAATTTTTCCCATTTCCGTATCCATACCGGTGGCCGTTACGACTGCCACAGCACGTCCATATACGATCGTGCTTCCCATATAGACCATATTTTTACGGTCGCCCAGAGGCACATCCCGTTCCCCGTCTGCCAAAAAGATCTGATCGATCAGCTTCGTGACCGGCACGGATTCTCCTGTCAGTGCAGCTTCCTCTGCTTTCAGGCTTGCGCTTTCCAGAATCCTTGCATCCGCCGGAACCGCATCCCCTGCTTCCAGACAGATGATATCCCCCACCACAAGGTCTTTGCTCAAAATCGAGGACATTTTCCCGTCCCGCACAACCTTTGAGGTGGCCGCTGCCATGTCCTGCAGCGCTTCGATCGCCTTTTCCGCCTTGCTTTCCTGATACACACCCAGCACGGCATTGATCAGGACCACTGCCAGGATAATGATGACATCCGCAAAGCTGTCATTTTCCAGGACTGCAAGCACACCGCTGATGGCCGCTGCCGCCAGCAGGATCACGATCATCGGATCTGCCACCTGTTCCGCAAACCGGCGCAGCAGGGATTTTCCCTTCGCCGCTTTTAACTCATTTGCTCCGTTCTGCAAAAGCCGCTCTGCCGCTTCTTTTTCCGTCAGGCCGCTTTTTTGGCTGTTCAGCTCCTGCAGTACCTGTTGTGAGTCTTCACAATAATACTTCATTCTTTTTCCTCCCGATGGTGTTTTTGAATCACAAAAGACCCAAATACTGCTTTTCAAAAAGAAAACAGTATCTGAGTCTCGCAATTTAAAACAAGCCAGATCGGCATAGGATCGGGGTTGTTGACTTGTTACGCTGATGCAAAGGCGATCCGCCGGCTCTGTTTTATTCCGGCAGCTGCACTTGCTGCGCTCGCTACTCCCTCACAGGGAATTTTGTTTAGCAGTAAGGTTATCATATGCAAAGTCTTCTGTCAATATACATGCCGGTAAAGTTTTGGTGAAATTTTTGTCCTCTTTCGCTGCGGTTTGACCAGAAATCCTTGTTTTACAGCCGTTCCACCAATGCGCCGCCTGCGCGCAGCACCCCATTCTCATAACCTCTTGCAAACAGCACGCTGCCCTCTGTCTCCACATCGGTCTCTTTTCCGGATGCGTTCAACACAACCCGGAGCCTGCTGCCCTCTGCCCCGGTTTTGACATATTCCACCACCCGGTCAGAGCTGTTATTATTTTCAAATGTGATTTCCATGCTGCGGGCCGCAGGCTCTTTTCGAAGGGCTATCAGCTGCTTTACCTGCTCCGTAATCTCTGCATAGTTTCCCTGTTCGATCTGATCCCAGGGCATACAGCGTCTGCAATCCGGGTCAGCGCCGCCCTCTATCGCGATTTCCGTTCCATAATAGATACAGGGACTTCCAGGCATTGTAAATAGCATTGCAAGCTGCTGAAAAAAGAGATCCTGATTTCCACCTGTCTGATGGATCAGCCGATCTGTATCATGGGAATCCATAAGGTTAAACAAAACCTCTGTCGTCTGACGCATATAACGCACCAGATTTTCATAGATCGCCTCTTCCAGATCCGATTTCGTCTTTTCCGGCTGATACCAAAACTCCCGGATGGCTGCAGCAAAGGGATAGTTCATAACGGCGTCGAATTCGTCCCCGCCAAGCCACGGCATTGCGTCATGCCAGATTTCCCCCAGCAGATAAAAATCCGGTTTTAACTGCTTTGTCATCTGCCGCAGCTCACGGCAGAACAGATGGGAAATTTCGTTTGCAACATCTAACCGAAGTCCATCAATGTCAAATGTCTCAATCCAATAACGAACGGTATCCAAAAAATAGTCCCGCACCTTTTTTTCACTCGTATTGAGCTTTGGCATCCGCTCCGCAAAGGCAAAGGAATAATAGCGTCCATCCCGGGTGCTGCCCTCCTGCTCCCGACAGGGCCAGCGATTGATCATAAACCAGTCGTAATAGGGGGACTTGGGCCCCTTTTCCATCACATCCCGCCACGGTAAAAAGTTACTGCCGCAATGGTTGAATACACCGTCCAACATCACGCGGATGCCTCTGTCATGGGCCTCCTTAACGAGCAGCTTCATAGTCTTTTCATCTCCGAAGCCCGGATCGATTTTCCGGTAATCTGTCGTATCATATTTATGACTTGAGGGAGATTCAAACACCGGCGTCAGATACAGTCCGGTAATACCAAGCTCCTGTAAATAAGGAAGCTTCTGACGAATTCCATCCAGATCGCCGCCGTAAAAATCGAGATTACTTACGGTATGGTATCCCCAGGGCTTTACCCAGTCCGGATCATTTTCCTTGTTGCCGTTGCAAAAGCGCTCCGGAAAAATCTGATACCAGACCGTCTCCCGCACCCACTTTGGCGTCACGTTGATATCCACCGAATTCATCCACGGAAACGTAAAGCACTGTCCCAGCTGTCCGTTTTTCACATCCTCTGGCGAATGAAAGCCATCCTCAAAATAAAAGACCCGTTCTGCTCCTGCCTGCAGCTCGAAGAAATACCGGCACCGTTTATAGGGAGGCTGCACGGGAATTTCCCACCAGAGGTGCTGGGGCAGACGCATTTTTGTCACGATCTCCTCCCGACTGCCTTCCCAAGCCTCGTTTCCGCCCAGAATACCGGTAGAAAAAGGGTCGCCATAATGAATCCAAACCTGTTCCACTTCTTCTCCGGTCTGCAGCCCTACCATCAAAATTTCCTCATTCAATGCATAGCAAAACTGCTGTGACGCTCTATGATAAACCGCTTCTAAATGAATCATGTTCAGACCTCCTTTTTTCAGGCTGCATCCTTTTAAACTGCAGCCGATCTCATTTCAATGCATTTCCAGTCCATACTTTTCCTGCAGCTGCAGCAAGGTGATGTCGTGTTGAATATGCTCCGACAAAATTTTCACCATCAGCCCATTGTTGCTGACCGTACCGCTCCAGTTGGCAAATGCACCGCAGTCCGCTGTCAGTGTCATCTGCCTGTCTGTCACAAGCATCAGACGGGAGGGCTGATGTGCTGTCAGCATTCCTCCGTGGGTATAAAACTCCACATCCTCCCGGTTCAGTCCCAGATCATAAAAGGAAAACGCAACGATCCGCACGCCTTTTTCCTTTAGCCGATGGAAGGTCTCTGCAAAACAGGAAAGATCAAAATCTGCATTCAGATAAACCTCCTCCCGGGCATCCTCCAGAAGCTTCCCTGCCCTTGCCATCGCCGTTTCAAAGCCCCGGAATACGAAATGCACCTCCGGCTGCTTCGCCGTCTCATATTCTTTCAGCTGTTGCCTGGCGAGAGAAAGGTTTGCTGTCATTTCCGCCTGCATCCGCCCCAAAAGCACCTCCGGCTCCTGGGCGGTATACAGTGCTGTCTGATCCGGAACCAGCTCCACCATCCCCTTATCCAGCATGTGCTCCAGCGCATTGTAAATAGAAGGGCGTGCAATTGCGATTTTTTTTGCCAGCTGATAGGCAGACATGGGCTCAGAACCGATCAATGCCATATAAATCTGTGCTTCCAGCCTTGAAAAATTCAGATGTTCCAGGGTTTCCTGCAGCTTCATCGTTCGCTTTCCTTTCGTTGTATATTTTATGCAACTATATATAGCATAAACTTTTGCCCTATGCAAGTATTTTTTTGATTTCCTTGAAAAGGAAGAAGATCCGGTGCAGATTTTTCAATGAACGGACAAAAAAGGAGCGGTCGGCAGTTCCGATCGCTCCCTCTTTCGTATTTTATTAGTTACAGTTCACTCGTACCTTTTATTGCATGCGCTGTATTTTTACAGGTATCTCATCTTTCTCACCGTCTGCACAAACTCTATATTGGTTTTCGTCTTTGCAAACAGATCCAGCACCTTATCCACAGCTTCATCGGATTTCATACCATTCAACGCGCGGCGCACCACGTTGATTGCTTCCATCTCCTCTGCACTCAGCAGCAGATCTTCTCTTCTCGTGCTGGTTTTGGGGATGTCGATGGCAGGGAAAATTCTGCGTTCAGACAGCTTTCGATCCAGCACAAGCTCCATATTACCGGTTCCTTTAAATTCCTCGTAAATGACATCGTCCATCCTGGATCCGGTGTCCACCAGTGCAGTAGCCAGAATCGTCAGGCTTCCGCCCTCGCGCATATTGCGGGCTGCACCAAAAAAGCGCTTCGGCATATGCAATGCCGCCGGGTCAATACCACCGGACAGGGTACGTCCGCTGGGCGGAACCACCAGGTTGTAGGCACGGGTCAGACGGGTAATACTGTCTAACAGGATCATAACGTCTTGTTTATGCTCGACCAGACGCTTTGCACGCTCAATAACCATTTCGGAAACTCGTTTATGATGTTCCGGTAATTCGTCAAACGTGGAATAGATCACTTCAACATTCGGCCCTGCCACCGTCTCCTTCATGTCCGTTACCTCCTCCGGACGTTCATCGATCAGGAGAATGATCAGATGCAGGTTCGGATAATTTTTCTTTACCGACATGGCCACTTCTTTTAATAGGGTTGTCTTACCAGCCTTCGGCGGGGACACAATCATACCTCTCTGTCCTTTACCGATGGGGCTTAACAAATCCATGACCCGCATCGCCACCGGGCAGCCGAAGCGTTCCATTTTCAGTCTGCTGTTAGGAAAGATCGGCGTCATATCTTCAAAGTTGCTTCGTCTGGATGCTTCCTCTGTGGTATAACCATTGATCGTCTTGACATAAAGCAGGGCAGAGAATTTTTCATTCTGTGTCCGCACTCTGGTATTTCCCTCTAAAATATCGCCTGTCCGCAAATTGAACCGACGAATCTGGCTGGGTGCCACGTAAATATCATTATCTCCCGGCATATAATTATCCGAGCGGATAAAGCCATAGCCCTCAGCCATGACCTCCAGGATACCCTTTACCGTGATGCCGCTGTCCAGCTCTGTCGGGAACTTGTCGTCCTCTGGACTCTGGATCGGTGCAGTTCCGCGATTATACGGACTGTTGTAGCGCTCATTATAACGAGGTGCAGGCGCGCTCACACGGTTCTGTGCCTCTTCTGCCACAGGCGCAGCAGCACGGGGCGCTGCAGCTGCAGTATTTTCCCGCGTACCATTGTTGTCGCGGCTTCCTGTCCGTCCATTATGATAAGAACCATTGCTGATGAAGCGCTTTCCTGTTCTCTGCTGCCGTCTTTCTTCCCGATCCCCTGCTCTGCTCTCCGGTTCCGTCCCACTGTCATGAGGATCCTGCTTTTCTGCTGCGCCTCTCTTCGGAGCATCTTCCCGCTCTGCTGCGCCCTTCTTCGGAGCATCCTCCCGCTCTGCTGCGTCCTTCTCCGGGGCATCCTTGCGCTCTGCCGCGTCCTTCTCCGGGGCATCCTTGCGCTCTGCCGGGCGGCTCTCCGGGACGCTGCGTTCTGTTTTGATTTCTGCATTCTCCTGGGCATCCAACCTCAGCATCGCATCAATGACTTCCGCCTTTTTCATTGTAGAAAGTCCTTTTATCCCCCTTGCTTTTGCAATCTCCTTCAGATCATGCACTGCCAGAGATTCATATTTTTCTCTTATCATTTTTTCCTCTCATTTCTGCGCACGCTTTTTGCGCATGTCGAGTTTGTGTCAAGTGCGCGCAGACACAAATCTCGCGATTGAAAAATTTTATTTTTCAATCTTTACTCCTTTTACTGCCATCGTGATTCGTCCCTGATTTTCATACGGAATTCTACATGAAACGATCTTTTTGAAATGCGCCAGAACATCCCGATCCGGGAAACAGCGGTCTTTTGTCAGAAATCAAAAGTGCCTGTCATTTTAGTGAATTTTATTACACATCGGAGACACAAGTCAAACGTCTCCTTCTGTTTCGCTCATTGTACCACACTCAAAACAGAATAGGAAGATTTTTTCCTTGATTCACTCAAATAAATCAGATATGATGATATACAGAGAGCTACGAATGGCGCGTATGCCCCGACATCATCATTCCTTATTAAATAAAAAGAAAGCAGGCAAATCAAATGACAAATCAGGAAAAAGCGCTGGAACTGCATGAGAAGCTGCAGGGAAAGCTTGAAACCGTTTCCAAAACACCCGTCCGCACCCGTGAAGACCTTGCACTTGTCTATACTCCCGGCGTTGCGGAGCCTTGTAAGGTCATTGCAAAAGACCCGGCTGCCGCTTACACCTATACGATGAAAGCAAACACTGTAGCTGTTGTTTCCGACGGTTCCGCCGTACTGGGACTCGGCAATATCGGTCCGAAGGCCGCTATGCCCGTTATGGAAGGCAAGGCTGTCTTATTTAAAGAATTCGGCGGTGTCAACGCAGTTCCCATCTGCCTGGATACTCAGGACACGGAAGAGATCATCAAAGCTGTTACCTGGCTTGCTCCCGCTTTTGGCGGCATCAATCTGGAAGATATCAGTGCACCCCGCTGCTTCGAAATCGAAGAGCGCTTAAAAGAGACTCTGGATATCCCTGTTTTTCACGATGACCAGCACGGAACTGCTATTGTTGTACTCGCCGGCATCATCAATGCCTTAAAGGTAGTCGGTAAGAAAAAGGAAGACTGCCGCGTTGTTGTAAACGGCGCAGGAAGCGCAGGAGTTGCCATCACCCGCCTGCTGCTGACCTACGGCTTTTCCAATATCATTATGTGCGATAAATCCGGCATTCTCTGCGATGGCGCAGAGGGCTTAAACTGGATGCAGGAAAAGATGGTAAAACGCACCAATCTGGCTCACGAAACCGGTTCCCTTGCAGATGCTTTAAAGGGTGCTGATATTTTCGTCGGCGTTTCCGCTCCAGGTATTGTGACGGAAGAGATGGTGGCTTCCATGAATTCCGATGCTATTCTGTTTGCAATGGCTAACCCCGTTCCTGAGATCATGCCTGATCTCGCAAAAAAAGCAGGGGCACGCGTTGTCGGCACCGGACGCAGCGATTTCCCGAACCAGGTCAACAACGTTGTCGCATTCCCCGGCATCTTCCGCGGTGCTCTGGAAGGACATGCAAAACAGATCACCGATAAAATGAAGCTGGCTGCCGCTAATGCCATCGCAGCCCTCGTTTCTGACGAAGAATTAAACGAAAACAATATCATGCCAGAAGCATTCGATCCCAGAGTTGCGGACGTTGTTGCAGATGCAGTCAAGAAAAACATCCGTTGATCTCTGGCACCAGAAGCCCTACTATTCGCTGGACGCCTGGTGTAAAAATACATACGGACGGAAGCTTTACAAGGCTGCACTGGATATCGGCTGTACCTGTCCCAACCGGGATGGCACCCTCGATACAAGAGGCTGCATTTTCTGCTCTGCAGGCGGAAGCGGCGATTTTGCTGCTTCCCGGCAGCTTTTTGTAACAGATCAGTTAAATCAGGCCAAGGCACTTCTGTCCTCCAAATGGACACCGGAACCCGGCAAGCCGTCTCTGATCGCCTATTTTCAGGCATATACCAACACTTATGGCGATCCGGACAGACTACTTTCCTGTTATGAAGAAGCACTTTCCTCCCCGGAGGTCGCAGGCATTTCCATTGCGACGCGCCCGGATTGTCTTTCCGATATCATTCTGGAGGGACTTGACCGCCTCCGGTTGCTGTATCCTGACCGGTTTATCTGGATCGAGCTTGGTCTGCAGTCCATTCATGACCACACTGCAGCAAGGATCCGCCGGGGATATCCGACCTCCGTATTTTATGATGCTGCAGCAAAGCTCCATGCCAGAAGGCTTCCCTTTATCGTCCATCTGATCCTCGGACTCCCCGGGGAAACCCGGCTTGACCTGCTGGAAAGCATCCGTGCCGTCAATCAGGTGCATCCCTTTGGGGTCAAGCTGCAGCTTCTCCATATTTTAAAGGGAACAGATCTTGCCCTGCTTTATGAAGCCGGAAAGCTTCCTGTACTGACACAGGAAGAATATCTCGATCTGCTGACAAGCTGTATCGCTGCACTTTCTCCGGATATCTGCCTCCACCGGGTCACCGGAGACGGTCCCCGCAAGCTCCTGATCGCGCCCCAGTGGAGTCTTTCGAAACGAAACGTCTTAAACGGGCTGCATGCCCTTATGAAACAACGAAATCTCAGACAAGGGGATAATTATGAACCAGGAACCTCTTACACTCTATAAACTGATCGTTCTTTATCTGCTCAACAAGGTATCCTTCCCACTCACAATGGCGCAGGTCAGCGATCTCATTCTGGAAAAAGAATATACCAGCTATCTGACACTGCAGCAGGTTATCAATGAGCTGGCGCAGGCCGGGCTGATCACTGCCAAAACACTGGTCAACCGCACCCATCTGCAGATCACGGAGGAGGGCCGCAATACCCTTTCCTATTTTGAGAACCGCATCAGTGACGCAATCAAGACAGACATCGGCGAATATCTTAAAAAAAATGAACTGGAAATGCGCAACGAATCTTCGATCCAGAGCAACTACTATAAGGCTGTCAACGGGGAATTCGAAACAGAGCTGACTGCAGTGGATAAGGACGTCAACCTGGTGACCATCCGCCTTACGGTTCCTACAGAAGAGCTCGCAATTTCCATTTGCGAAAACTGGCAAAAAAATAACAGGGAGATTTATCAGTATCTGACAACCGCCCTGTTTTAAAGTATGTTATTGCAGCATCTCCCGGATCACACTGCCATCTGTTTTTCCAAGGTCTATCTCCAAAAGTGCTGCCAATGTCGCGCCCTCATCCCAGAGCGCGATATTTTTTTCTACCCGGGCACCAGTTCTTACACTGCATCCCGACATTGCAAAAAAGGTCTGATAGTCTGCCTCACCCGGCAGATACCCGTGGGTCCCCTTCATGCCATGTGCGCAGTCTTTTTCTGCTGCCGTCAGCTGTTCCCATTCGTCCAGAAAAAACCATCCTTCCTTTGCTTCCAGCATCAGAAAGCAGTTTTCGTCTGCGCCCATATTTGCTGCCTCTTCCCGGGTCAGAATCCTTTCGATTCCAAAATCCTCCCGTCCTTTCAGCGTCTCCAGCACTTTTCTTGTACGCTTTTGCACTTCTGCATTGTTTTCTACAGACGGATGCAGATAGATATAGCAGCTTCCGTCACAGTTTTTTGCATAGGCCTTCCAGCTTTTGATCCTGCCATTGCGGACCGTCAGCAAGCCGGCTTTCCACAGTGCATGATTGACAAAGGCAACCTTGTCCACATCCTTCTGATAATGATCCCCCAGAAGCACGACCGTCGTGCTTTCCATCTCTCCGGTTTCCTCCAGCGCCCTTACAATCTCGCCCAGACGCTTATCGTGGCGCTTAAGGGCTTCTTTTGCCTCCTTACTCTCCACGCCATAGAGATGTCTGTTCGCATCCACATCCGTCAGATGCAGCAAAAACAGCTGCGGATTGTATTTGTAGATCGTATCCAGCGCGCATGCCTGAATAAAATTGTCCAGCTGAGGCTGTGCGATCCCGTTTCGCAACTGTCCGAAGCGTTTGTTCAGATCCAGCTGATAAAACAACGGACCGTTCGTCGCATTCATCAGGATCTGATTTTGCCATTTGCGTGTCACCATAATCTCCGGCACATAGTAGTCCATCCTGCTGCCTGCCACAACAGGCCACAAAAGCCCGGCCGTCGTCATTCCCTTTTTCTTCGCTTCGTCATAAAGCGTCGTGCTGCGGATCCATTTGCGATGATAAAGCCAGTCCGGATCCTTCCGGCCGGGCTGGATTTTTGTGTTGTTCACAATCCCGTGATTTTTCGGCATCCGCCCTGTCACAATGGATGTATGGGCCGGATATGTCAGGGACGGACACACACTGTTTACATGGCTGCACAGCGCCGCCTGTTCAAAAAAACGCCGAAAATTCGGCAGGGTCTGTAAATATTCCAGGTCCTTTGCTCCGACCGCATCAAAGGACACGATCATGACCCGCTTTGGTATCTGTCTCATTGCTCTGCTCCATCCTGCAGTTCTTGCTCTGTCTTAGCCGCTTCTCTGCGTATCCGCTGCATGTGCTCTTTGATCTTTACTTCATATCCCATCCCACCGGGCTGATAAAACTCTCTTCCGGACAGCTCATAAGGTAAATACTGCTGTCTGACATAGTGGTTTGGATAATCGTGTGCATATTTATAATCTTTTCCGTGTCCCAATTTTGCTGCTCCTTTATAATGGGCATCCTGCAAATGCACCGGAATCGCCAGATTTCCGGTTTCTTCCACCGTCTTCATTGCAGACGCAATGGCGTTGACCGCTGCGTTGCTTTTCGGCGCGCATGCAATGTAGGCCGCCGCCTGTGCCAGAATGATCTGCGCCTCCGGCATGCCCACCCGCTCTGACGCCAGGGATGCAGAAACCGCCACCTGCAGCGCTGTCGGATCTGCATTTCCAACATCCTCCGACGCACAGATCATCATCCTGCGGGCGATAAATGTCACGCTTTCCCCGGCATACAGCATCCGCGCCAGATAATAAACCGCCGCATCCGGATCGGAGCCCCGCATACTCTTGATAAATGCTGAAATCGTATCGTAATGATTATCGCCTGTTTTGTCGTATTTTACTGCACGTTTTTGAATACATTCCTGGGCAACCTCCAGGGTCAGATGGATTTTTCCATCCTCTGAGCGCTGTGTCGTCATTACGCCAAGCTCTACTGCATTCAATGCCGCACGTGCATCCCCGCCTGCAATATCCGCCAGAAACTCCAGCGCATCCGGCTCTATCTGTGCCTGATAGGCACCCATTCCTCTCTGATCGTAGACCGCCCGGCGGATCAGTTCTTCGATATCTTCCTTTGAAAGCGGCTTGAGTTCAAAAATAACCGAACGGGACAGCAGCGCTCCGTTTACCTCAAAATACGGATTTTCCGTCGTCGCACCGATCAGGATCAGGGTTCCATCCTCCACAAAGGGAAGCAGATAGTCCTGCTGACTCTTGTTGAACCGATGGATCTCATCAATGAACAGGATCGTCTTTTTTCCAAACATTCCACGGTTGTCCTTTGCCTTTGCGACAACCTCTTCCATATCTTTTTTGCCTGCCACAGTCGCATTGATCTGCATAAACTCCGCGCTGGTCGTATTCGCGATCACCCTCGCAAGAGTCGTTTTGCCCGTTCCGGGCGGTCCGTAAAAAATGATGGAGGAAAGCTTGTCCGCCTGAATCGCACGGTACAAAAGCTTGTCCTTTCCGATAATGTGCTGCTGCCCGACTACCTCATCCAGCGTCCGGGGCCGCAGCCTTGCCGCCAGCGGCGCTTCCTTTTCCTGATTGGTCTGTCTCATATAATCGAAAAGATCCATGTCCCCTTATTGTACCTCCACTTTCATGTTCGGCCACACCTTCTCAATCCGCTCGTCAGGGTAATTGATGTCAAAGAATGTGTCGATCACGCTCTTCTTTTCCGTCCGCACGGTTCCTGTGGTACTTTCCGTGCCTACGACAGTCCCTGCGTCCGCGACGCTTTCCTCCTTCGCGGCGTTTTCTACGCCCGCGGCAGTCCCTGCGTCCGCACTGCTCTCCTGCACCGCCGCGCTGTCCTGCCGTTCCACATAGCGTACCATGGCGCCTGCCGAAATCACCGCATCGCAGCTCATCAGCACGACAACTGCCCAGGTCGCAATTTTTGCTCCAAGGGGCGGCAGCTTTTCGATCCATCCGCTGATCGTCGGATAACAGATCTTTACCCAGACAACGGATAACAGTCCCCAGAAAATGCAATACAGCAGGTTGGTTCTCCCGCCGATATTAAATGGCATGTCACTGTAATCCCAGAATGTAGTTCCGAGAAAAATCTCTGTAAATACGCTGCACAGATATTCATATACGCCGCCCAGCACACTGCCCGCCAGGAAAATATAACGATCCTCTTTTCCGGCAAGCCGCTGCAATACAACTGTCAGAATGACCGCACCGAAGCCCCAGACAATACTGAAGGTGCCGTAAATTACGCTGGACCGGCTCATCCATACGCCTCCCGTCACCCTGCAGAACAGCGTTTCGATCAGATCTCCGAGAAATGCACAGATCATAAATACCCAGATCAGCTTATCCACACAGACGCCTCTTGCAAAGACATATCGTTCTGCCCGATCTGCCTCCTCCAGAGCTTCCATCTCCGGGTATGCACGGTTTAACCGCTTCCAGACTGCATGATAGATCTTGCCTCCAAGCTTTTGCTTGACTTCCTTTTGTTCCTGCAGAAGTCTCCCCTGGGTTTCCTTCAGCTCTGTCAGGCTCCTGCTTTTCCTGACTGCAATCAGAATCGACACCAGGTCGGCAGCCATCAGCCCAAAGCCGACTATGTCTATGATCCGCAGCACAATTGTCGGAATCATCGAAAACAGGATAAAGACCGGAGGATGCAAAAGCAGCACCGCCGTCATCACAACTGCTGCCTTGATCAGCGAAAGGAGCACACTCTTTTTCTTCCCGCCAAACAGTGTCACATCCTCGTAATTCCACAAATGCTTTTTCCAGATTTTGGCTGCGATCCCTCCGGAAAAATATTCCACAACGGACACGACCATCCAAGTGGTCAGAAACTGTAGCAGCCATTTTGTCCCCTGCTCCGGCAGCAAAAGGATCAGAATATCCATCATTATGCCGTATTCCGGACAAAGGGGCAGACTGAAAAATCCGCGGTTGCAAAATCTTCTTTCTTTTACTGCAAAAAAGGCAACCTCCAGTGCCCATCCGATAAAGCTGTACAGCAGCAGATACGCTGCCAGTTCTGTGTAGGTATATTGCATTCTTTCCACTCATTTCTGCGCACGCTTTTTGCGCATGTCGAGTTTGTGTCAAGTGCGCGCAGACACAAATCTCGTGATTGAAACATTTTACTTTTCAATCTGTGTAACTGTTCAGTACCCTCACAGTTACCAATCTGTTTCCTTTCGTTCTAAACCTGACCATGGATTACGAAGTAGGATTGTTGGAGTACGCAGCACGGAACAATCCGCAGGCATCAAGGTCGGTGCAAAAGCTTCCACTTTTGATTATAACAACTATTTTCCCTGCTGTACATGTTGGATTTTATCCAACTGCGGATTTCAAGATACCAGCATTATTTCTTCGACTGTCACAAAGACATAGCCTTGGCTTTGCAGCTCATCCACAATAAAAAGTGCCGCCTCAATACTGGAAGCATATTCATCATGCAGCAGGATAATCGCATTTTCCCGCGCTTTGGACAAGATTCGCTTTTCGACATCGGCGCTGCTTTTACTGCACCAGTCCAGGGGATCGATCGTCCACAGCACCGGGAACATATTCAGCTCCTGTTCGAAGCCTTTGTCCCAGCTTCCATAGGGCGGACGGACAAAAATGGTTTCCGCTCCTGTTATCTCCTTCAATACCTCATTCGTGGAGATCAGCTCCTGTCGAAAGGCTTCCCGGTTATTGCCTGTCAGCTGAATATGACTATAGGTGTGGTTGCCGATCAGATGCCCCTCCTTCTGCATACGCAAAATCAGCTCCGGATATTTTTCTGCATTCTCCCCTGTAACAAAAAAACTGGCTTTTGCGCCCCGCTCTGCCAGGCCGTCCAAAAGTATTTTCGTATAGACCGGATGCGGGCCGTCATCAAAGGTAAGGGCGATCTTTTTGGGCTCTACTGCATCGGATACGCCGCCAGAAGTCTGTATTGCCGCCTTTTCCTTCCCGTTTTTTTCCTCCCCTGTCAGCTGCCCTCCTGCAGCAGTTCCAAAAAGCAGCAATCCAACCAGAAAAAGTCCCAGTTGAATTGCTGCCCTTTCATTTCGTTTCTCTTTTTTATGTTCCAGATGTTCCATGGAAAACCGCCTTTTCCGGTTCCTTCTTTTTAATCTATGCAGCAGAAGCCCTCTATCATTCGGAAAGGACGGCGCAGCAGCGCCAAAACCTTATCTGTCTGCAGAAGAGCTGCCGGATTTTGACGGTTCTCGTCCCCGGACTCAGCTCTGAAATTCCAGCTGCCGAAAGCTGTGCCTGAAATAGAGCACCTCCGCCACAGATGTAATCGCCCAAGAGAAAAAGTAGAGAGAGTACAGCGCCGGAATCGTATGAATCCATACAAAAATGGTATACACCCAGATCACCCGGAACACACAGGAGCCTAAAATAACGATGACCATCGGCACAATGCTCTTTCCGATTCCTCGGGAGGCTGCGATGCTGCAGTCCATAAACGCACTGATCATATAAGAAAATCCCATGATCTTCACACGCTGCATTCCGGCATCGATTACAGCATGCTCCGTCGCAAACAGCGACAGAAACTGTCGTCCGAAAATCAGCAGAAGTCCGCCAAAGATCGCACCTGCCGCAAAGGAATAGGTCAGCCCGACGAGATAGCTCTTTTTCATCCGTTCCCGGTTGCCAGCTCCCCAGTTCTGTCCGATAAAGCTGGAACAGCCGGTATAAAACGCCGCCATAATATTAAAAATCAGCGTGTCCGCATTTGCTGCAGCTGCATTTCCGGACACCATCACCGCATCAAAGGAATTGACGCCGGACTGCACAAAAAGGTTCGCGATAGCAAAGATGGCATTCTGGATACCGGTGGGTATGCCAAGCACCAGAATCGCTTTTCCGCAGGCCGGATCCAGTCTGAGCTTCGAAGGGTGCAGCCCACAGTCGTCCGTCCGTCGCAGCAGATGAATCACGATCAGAAGTGCAGATAAATACTGTCCGATCACACTGGCGATGGCCACGCCTTCTGCTGCCATATGGCACACGATAACAAAAAACAGATTTAGAATAACGTTTACAATTCCTGCAATGGACAGATATACCAGCGGACGCTTCGTATCTCCGGTGGCGCTCAGAATACCGTTGCCGCAGTTATACAGTGCCATACCCGGCATGCCCAGTGCATAAATTTTCAGATACAAAACAGCACTGTCCATCAGCTCTTCTTTGGTATGCAGAATTCCAAGCAGTCCCTCTGCAAAGGAAAAACAGGCTGCACCCACAAGCAGACCGACGATCAGACAGATCACAAAGGCGGAATGCACGGTTTTGATCACGGATTCCCTGCGCCTTGCACCCAGCTCATGCGCCATCCGCACATTAACACCGCAGCCCATCCCGATCAGAAAGCCGGTAAACAGCGTGACCAGAAGCGTTGTCGAACCAACTGCCCCCAGTGCCCGGTAATCCGAAAATCGCCCTACCACCGCTACGTCACTCATATTAAACAGCACTTCCAGCACCTGGGAAAATACCAGCGGGCAGCTCAGGAAAAACAGGTTCTTCCAGATCGAACCTGTTGTCATTTCTATTGCTTTTGTTTTCTTTTCTCTCTCCATTCCCCTGTAAAAGCCTTTCTATCCACAGAATCTGCATCAATATGCGCTTTTTCAGGCCGTTTTTCGACCCGTATCTACCACAATACTCGCAGGAGTTGATTTTGTAAAGAGAAAAAGCACCCGGCAGGAGAAACCTCCTCCCACCGAGTGCTTCTACAGTCTGCAGCTTTAAACGCTATGCTGCTTTTTCTTTGCGACCAGCTCGCCGTTTTCCACTGCGATCAGGATCGTGTCACCCATCTGTACCTGATCTGCCAGGATCAGCTTTGCAGACAGCGTTTCCACATATTTCTGGATATAACGCTTCAACGGACGCGCGCCATAAATCGGATCATATGCGTTGTCTACAATGAACTGCTCCGCATCCGGGCTGAGTTCGATCGAAAGCTGCTTATCTTCCAGACGATGATTCAAGTCTGCGACAATCAGATTGATAATACCGCTTATGTTATCCTTCGTCAGAGGCTTGAACAGGATAATCTCATCCAGACGGTTCAGAAACTCCGGACGGAAGTGACCGCGCAGATCCTTCATTACCAGCTCTTCTGCTTCCGGCTTAATCGTGCCGTCCGCATCGATGCCATCCAGCAGATAGTTCGCGCCGATATTCGAGGTCATGATCAGAATCGTGTTCTTAAAGTCCACGGTCCTGCCCTGGGAATCCGTAATCCGGCCGTCATCCAGCACCTGCAGCAAAACATTGAAGACATCCGGATGTGCCTTTTCAATTTCATCGAACAGGACAACTGAGTAGGGCTTTCTGCGGACTGCTTCTGTCAGCTGACCGCCTTCTTCATAGCCAACGTATCCGGGAGGCGCTCCGATCAGACGGGACACAGAGTATTTCTCCATGTACTCACTCATATCGATCCGGACCATGTTGTTCTCGTCATCAAACAGGGACGCCGCAAGCGCTTTTGCAAGCTCCGTCTTACCGACACCGGTAGGTCCAAGGAACAGGAACGAACCGATGGGCTTGGTCGGATCCTTGATACCCGCTTTGGAACGGATAATGGCATCCGTCACCTTCGTTACCGCTTCATCCTGACCGATGACTCTCTTATGCAATTCGTCATCCAGATGCAGCGTCTTATTCCGCTCACTTTCTGTCAGCTTTGCAACCGGAATACCTGTCCACCGGGAAATAATCCGGGCGATTTCTTCATCGGTTACCGCTTCGTGAACCAGGGAAAGGTCTTCCTTCTTTACTTTTTCTTCTTCCTGCTCCAGCTGTTTTTTCAGATCCGGCAGTTTGCCATAGGAAAGCTCTGCAGCTTTCTCCAGGTCGCCTTCGCGCTGTGCAATCTGAATTTCATTGTTGACCGCTTCGATCTCTTCTCTTAACTTGGAAAGGTTCTCTACGCTCTTCTTCTCGTTATCCCACTGCGCTTTGCGGTTGTTGTACTCGGACTTTAACTCCGCAAGCTCCTTTTGAAGTGCTTCCAGACGCTCCTTGCTCAGGGTGTCGTCTTCTTTTTTCAGCGCAGCCTCCTCAATTTCCATCTGCATGACCTTACGGCGCAGCTCGTCCAGCTCCGCAGGCATGGAGTCCATCTCGGTCTTGATCAGTGCGCACGCTTCATCCACCAGGTCGATCGCTTTATCCGGCAAAAACCGGTCAGAAATATAACGGTTAGACAAAACGGCGGCACTTACCAATGCATTATCCAGAATCTTTACGCCGTGATACACCTCATAACGATCCTTTAAGCCACGCAGAATGGAAATGGTATCCTCAACGGTAGGCTCATCCACCTGCACCGGCTGGAAACGACGTTCCAGAGCAGCATCCTTTTCAATATATTTGCGGTATTCATCCAGTGTCGTTGCACCGATACAATGCAGCTCGCCTCTCGCCAACATAGGCTTTAACATGTTGCCGGCATCCAGTGCACCGTCTGTTTTGCCCGCACCGACAATGGTATGCAGCTCATCAATAAACAGAATAATCTGTCCTTCGCTCTTCTTCACATCCTCCAGCACTGCCTTCAGACGCTCTTCGAATTCGCCCCGATACTTGGCACCTGCTACCAGTGCACCCATATCCAGTGCGAAGATCTTTTTATCCTTCAGCCCCTGGGGTACGTCGCCCCGCACGATTCTCTGTGCCAGTCCTTCGACAACGGCGGTCTTGCCGACGCCGGGTTCACCGATCAGAACCGGGTTGTTCTTCGTTTTTCTGGAAAGAATCCGAACCACGTTACGGATTTCATTATCCCTGCCGATGACCGGATCGAGCTTCTGGGCTCTCGCCTTTTCTACCAGATCCTGTCCATACTTCTCCAATGTATCATAAGTAGCCTCCGGATTGTCCGAAACGACTCTCTGATTGCCGCGCACCGTGGACAATGCCTGTAAAAAACGCTCCCGCGTGATGCCGTACTCGGTAAAGATCTGCTTGATCTCCTTATTCGGATACTGCAGCATGGACAAAAACAGATGCTCTACAGAAACATATTCATCTCCCATCTGTTTTGCTTCATCCTCGGCATGGATCAGCACCTGATTTAAGTCCTTGCCGATATAAACCTGACCGCCCTGCACCTTTACGCGCTTTGCCAGCGCCTGTTTGCTGCGGTCCACAAAATGCTCCTTCTGGATTTCCATCTTCTCGATCAGCTTTAAGATCAGGCTGTCTTCGATGGTCAGAAGGCTGTATAAAAGATGTTCTTCTTCGATCTCCTGATTGCCGTATTCATAGGCAAGCTTTTCACAGTTCTGCACTGCTTCTACGGATTTCTGGGTAAATTTGGAAATGTTCATACACAGCTCCCTCCTTACTCAATCTATCATGGTTTCGCCATTCGGCTCCTCTATTGGAACCTTCCGGCCGCTGTTGTTTGTTCTAGTGAAGCTATAACACTTCATCTGAATCCTACTATAACACCAGCTATTAGCCACGTCAAGAGGTGAGTGCTAATTATTTTGTGAAGATTGTGTGAATGTGTGAACTCTACAAGTCATGCTCCTGTCTGCATGCGGATTGCCAGCAGCTTCTGAATTTCCTCTCTGGTTGGCATTACACGCAGTGCTCCTATTTTTTCACGCACCATCTGTACTGCAAAGGGGATTCCCGTTTTAGGAATCCCCCTATCATTATCCATGCGTTTTCCAACTCCATGTAAGTTTTATCATGTGTTTTCTAAACCAGATCGTATTTCACCACATCGATTTTAGCTGCACCTTCCGCAAAGAATGAAATTCCTTTTGCCTCCTGCTCTGTAAATATGACAGCCGACATAACCTGCTCGCCATCATTAATAAATACTTCTGCGCTAAATCTATCCAAAATCACACGAAGCTTTAATTCATTGGCATCTCCATTTACCAGACATCTTCTCTGATGAACCAATGCTCGTTCGCTTCCCGAAAATTTTCTGTCAATTTTCAGGACAGACTCATCCGGGCGGAAGCACAATTCTGTATGAAACCTCTCATTCTGCGCAAAACGTAATGCGAATTTCTTATAGACATTTTCCTTATCTTCCGGACGTATCACAAGCTCCATATCTATCGTTCGTCCTTCGATTTTATCCAATGAGATCGTATCATTATTTATTACTACATTATTGTACTCAACTCTGTCTTTTCGCATCGCATCGAGTTCTTTGATCGGCGTTTGATAAAGTCTTCCGTTTTTCACAGATAATTCTCTCGGCAAACTCATTTGTGCAAACCATTTTGAGTCATTGCAACGATGAGCAATCGTGTCCCAGTTCTGCATCCAGCCAATCATAATTCTCCGTCCATCCGGGGTTCCCAACGTCTGCATTGCATAAAAATCAATTCCATAATCCACAGACTGCGCAAACTGCTCTTTTAAGGTATATTTATCCTGGTCCATTTCTCCTATGATACATAAAGTACCATTTCCGTTATGATATTCCAAGCCTTCCGGCAGCATATCCTGTGGACTGGTCAAAAGAACGTGTTTCCCATCAAGTTCAAAGAAATCCGGACATTCCCACATCTTTCCAAAACGTTTCTTATTTTTTGCAAGGATGCTGACAAATTTCCAGTCAAATCCGTTTTCGCTTCTATAAAGAAGAATCTGTCCACTTCCATCTGCCGGTCTGCTTCCGATAACACAATAGAAGTTCCCATCTTTTCCTTTCCAGATCTTTGGATCACGGAAATCCACTTTACTTGCACCTTCCGGAAGATCTTTGGCTGTCAGAACAGGATTCTTCTCATATTTCTTATAATCTTTTCCATCTCCAACAGCCACTGCCTGTGTCTGAATATCCCTTACAGTTCCATCTTCCATTGTTTCCTGACCTACCGCAGTATAGAGGAGCAGTTGCTTTCCGTCCTCTAACTCTATTGCGCTTCCTGAAAAGCATCCAATTTTATCATAATCTTCATCCGGTGCCAAAGCTGCCGGAAGATGTTTCCAGTGAAGCAGATCTTTACTAACCACATGACCCCAATGCATACTGTTCCAGTGTGTATCGTATGGATAATACTGATAAAAAAGATGGTACTCTCCCTGATAGTATGAAAAACCATTCGGATCATTCATCCATCCGACATATGGACTCACATGAAAAGCCGGTCTGTCTTCTGCTTTTATCTGCTTTCCCTGTTCATCTTCATATTTTCTAGCCTTTTCTAACATCTCACTCATGCAAATTCTCCTATTGTTCGTAGCGTTATTTTTCTTCACTCAATGACTTCTGATACTGATCAAAGTATTTCTGTTTAATTGAAAGATAATCAGAAAGTCCATACTGTTCCATTTTCTTCAGATAGGAATCCCACTCTTTTTCAATTCCACCATTCAGGATCCAGTCTGCTTTCTTCTGCTCTGCATATTTTCTAATATCTGTATCGTACTGAGACACTTTATTGGTATCCTCAATGCTCATAAAGACGTTTGGATAAACATACTTGCTGTTCATATCCTGCAGATAAGTTTCATGCATATTGTCTAAACGCCATTTTGCATCTTCTGGCTGTGTTACATATACATCATAATATTCATTCAGTACTGCAAGCGGACCATTTACAGATTGTGCCTCACGTACTTCTACCGGAGACTGAGTACCAAGATCCATATGCTTCAGCATTTCTCCGCCATCTTTATTCCTGGACAGTTCAAAAATGTTAAAAGAATCCTTTTCTCCATAAGTTCCCCAGTTATTCTGCGGTGACTGAAGGGGGGCATACATCTGATCAATCCATGCGGCGGCAAGTGCTGTGTCACGACAGCTGGATGTAAGGACACATCTTCCACGATCGAATCCGCTTGTTTCGCTGTTGTTCTGTCTTGTGATATTTCTCATTCCATCCGGTCCTGTCAACGCTGGCAACATCACATAATCTTCATTGTTATCGATATTTGCAATATCCCATGTAAAGCAGAGACCATATCGATGATTCTTTCCTTTTGCCACATAGGTGGACCACTCTTGTGTAAATGCTTCCGGGTCGACCAGATCCTCTGTTACAAGCTTATGTAACCATTGGATACCTTCTTTATAACCTTCCTGAACCGTTGTGTAAATAACTTTTCCTTCATCCGTTACAGCGAAATGATCCCCTGTATCTCCATAACCTTCTCCAAATCCATTGATCAAAATTGCAGGATCCTGATCTCCATTATTGATAATAAATGACATCGGGATTACATCACCTTCAATGGAAAATTCTTTTTCAAGTTCATCTGCATGATCACGGAATTGAATTAATACCTGTTCCAGTTCATCTGTTGTTGTCGGAATCTCAAGTCCAAGATAATCCAGCCATTTTTTGTTAATATACGGGATATCTCCGATTGCCTGAATGGCTTCTTTCCCTGCTCCAAGCTGCTCAATCCATGGAAAGGAATAAATATGTCCATCCGGTGCTGTACACATCGTCCTGTATTCCGGATATTTTTCAAATACTGCCTGTAAATTCGGCATATATTTATCTATCAGGTTTTCCAATGGAATGATGATTCCCTGCTTTGCATAACGCAGCAGGTCATACTCACTCATTCCGGCATTGAATAATCCGTCCGGCAGATTTCCAAACTGGGCAAGTGCCAGGTTTTTCTTATCAGAAAACTGGTCTGATACAAAACAAGTCCAGTCAATATGAACATTTGTCTGCTCTTCCATGCGCTGAAAGATCACTCGTTCATTTGGCTCCTGTGTTGATGTAGCCGGTGCACTTGTAATAAAGGAAAGTTCTGCGGTTTCCTTCAATGGAAACTGCACTTCCGATACAGGTGTATCCGGATCAATTTCAGCTGCAAGCTGCCGCTCTTTTCCACATCCTGCAATTCCCACCATCATCGTCAAGAATAGTCCAATTGCAAGTAATGCATTTACTTTTCTTTTCTTCATATCTGTATCGTTCCTTTCTTATTAGCCTTTTACCGATCCGACCATAATTCCTTTATCAAAATATTTCTGGAAGAATGGGTACATTACTAACAGTGGTAAACTTGATACTACAATGGTTGCATATTTAAGCTGTTCTGCTATTTTTGCCATTTCTGCCGTACTCTGGATATCGGCGATCATTCCCGGCTGTGGTGTATTCTGTACCAGAATAGAACGGAGCACTAACTGCAATGGCTGCAGATTTGCATCATTCAAATAAATCATTGCATCGAAATAACTGTTCCACATTCCAACGAAGGACCAGAGTGCCAGAACTGCAATAATCGGCTTACATACCTGAATCATGATTTTAAAGAAATGCTGGATCTCATTTGCCCCGTCGATCGCAGATGCTTCTCTTAATTCTGTCGGAATTGATTGATAATAAGTTCTTGCGAGAATCATATTCCATACATTAAATGCCCCCGGAATCAGGATTGCCCACACCGTATTAACCAAGTGCAGCTGATTGATCAAAATGAAGGTAGGAATCATTCCACCCCCAAAGAACATTGTGATCAGGAAAATAATATTGAATAATTCTCTTCCTACAAATTCTTTTTTAGACAACGGATATGCTGCCAGCAATGTCACAAAAACGGAAATAACTGTAAATGCAAGTGAATACAGGAAAGAATTTAAAAATCCACGCCAGATCATTGCATTCTCTAATACTCTTCGATAGGCATCTAATGTCCAGTCCTTGATTTTAAAACTCAATCCCTGGTTATTCAAAACATTCGGATCCATAAAGGATGCGAGTACCACATAAACAATCGGTATTGCTATAGAAAGGACGAATAAACCAAGAATGGTAAATCCGATTCCAAGGATTACGCTGTCTGTCCTTGAATATTTTTTATTCTTTATTTTCTCCATCTTTTCTCCCTCTTTCCTATAATCCTTCTCCATCATTCAGTTTCTGAACAACCCAGTTTACAAAAACCAGCAAGATAACATTTACAACAGAATTGAAAAGACCTACTGCTGTAGAATATCCATAATCGCCATTTAAAAGTCCGATACGATATACATATGTAGACAGGATTTCCGATGCCGGCAAGTTCATATCTGTCTGTAACGCATAGGCTTTTTCAAAACCTATACTCATAATATTTCCGGCCTGTAAAATAAACTGAATTACAATAATATTTTTAATTGCAGGCAACTCTACATACCAGATTTGCTGCAGAAGATTTGCTCCATCCATGAGAGCTGCTTCTTCCAGCTCTTTGCTGGCATTCGACAATGCTGCTGTGTACATAATAGATGCCCATCCTGCCGCCTGCCAGATTCCGCTTGCAATATAGATTGTCCGGAATGCAGAAGGCATTGTCATCCAGTTTGTGCTGATTCCGAGTACTTTATTCAGCGGTCCTACAGGCGATAAAAACATACGGACCATACCACAAAGTACGATGACGGAAATAAAGTTCGGCATATAGATCAAAAGCTGAACCTTCTTCTTGATTCCTGTCTTTTGAATACGATTCAGAAGCAATGCAAGAATAATTGGAACCGGGAACCCCCACAGCAATCCGTAGATACTCAATTTTAATGTATTCATCAGATAGCTCATGAAATCCGGTGAAGATAAAAATCGTCTGAAATACTCCAGTCCGACCCAAGGACTCCCAAGAACTCCTTTGATTACATTGTAGTCTTCAAAAGCAATCAGAAGACCACCCATCGGAAGATACTTAAAAATAATTGTCAGCAAAAGTCCTGGCATCAGGAAGAATAAATATAGCTGCCAGTTTTTCTTCACATAAGTCCCCTTTTCTCTCCAGGTTCGCTTGCTTGCGGACTTTGCTTGGTTTTGCATTCTTTTCATGCATTACTCCCTCCATTCCTTTAACGCTTCGCACAAAACCGGTTAAGTAACCGGTTACTTTCTAGTTTGATAATACTCTATTCCTCTCATTCTGTCAACACTTTTGCGTGTTAAAATAACCGGTTACGTAATCGGTTATTTTCCCATTGTGTTTTTCCATGAGAATTGCTATACTAAAGACTATTATAAACTGTTAGTCGTCATATTAAAGGAGATTCCGCTTTTATGAGTAAAAAACAGGTAACTTTTGCAGATATTGCAGAATACACAAATTTTTCAAAGACTACAATATCAAGATACTTCAATCATCCTGATTCTCTTACCTTAGAAAACCAGGAAAAGATTTCACAGGCTCTTGACATACTTGGATATAAAAAGAATAAGCTGGCAAAGGTCCTGGCGAATGGAAAAAGTGAATTTATCGGAATCATCGTTCCAAACCTCTATCTGCACTATTATTCTGAGATGCTGGCACAATTTCTTTCCAGCTACAGAGATTATCATTATAAATTTCTTGTTTTCGCCAGCGAACATGGGGCTGAAGAGGAGCAACAATACATTGAAGAGCTTCTATCTTATCAGATTGAGGGACTGATTGTTTTAAGTCACACGCTTCCATCCGAAAAGCTCGCTTCCTATCAGATTCCTGTCATCGCAATTGAACGTGAAGCAGAACATATCAGCAGCGTCAATACTGATAACTATATGGGAGCACTTCAGGCTACTTCCTTGTTGATCCGGGATAAATGTGACATACTGATTCACATAAATGTCAATGTGAAAAAATCAGTCCCGGCTTATGACCGTATCCGGGCTTTTAAGGAAACTTGTGAAGAACATCATGTTCCATATCATATCGATCTGAGTGTAGAAGGTAATACTTATCATGAGATTTTAAATGTGATCCGGGTAATTTTCGATAAGATAGAAGCCAAATATCCTGATCAAAAAAAAGGTATCTTTCTTGCGAATGATACCTATGCCAATATGTTTCTGAATTTAATTTTCCAAAAATACGGAACATTTCCTTCCACTTATGAGATTGTTGGATTTGACGATTCCCCGATTGCCAGCGAAGCAATCCTTCCAATCACAACCGTTGGTCAGCAGATTGATGTCATTGCCAAAACCGCCATGGATCTTCTGGTCCGGCAGATGGATGAGCAGAAAAAGCGTGCTCCCAAACCATTGGGCGAACCCATCCACAAACAAATTACCCCTATATTGATTCGCCGTAATACAACACAATAGTTTATCCTCTTGGCTGCGCTGTAAGGAACATGCCACGACACCATTTCGGGCAAACTGTGGAGTCTGCTGTTTATGGACATCTTGGCACATCAAACCTTGCTTACCACAGAGGAATTATTCCGACTTGCTGTATCGTTAATTATCTTTAGAAGGCGTAAATGGATCATTCGTTTATGCTGATTTACGCAGCCTGCTTCCACCCGCTCTTTCCTGCCTTACGCGCCATCCTCCAGAGCACGGTTGCAAGCCCGACCGCCATCGGCACATAAAACGACGCCGCCCTGCTGACGATCATCGACACAGGTAACGTCCCTCCGATGAAAATCTGTGCAAACGCGCTCCGATACACGAGCTCCGTAATTCCCTGCGCGCCGGGCACCGGAAGCATGTCCACTGCCAGCGTCACCGCCGCCTGTAAAAAGACGACGCTCCACAAATTTGTCCCGAAAAGCCCCATTCCGCAGTACACCAGCCAGGTAATCACAAATGCGCTGTTTCTCTGCACAAAGGTCAGTGAAAATGCTGCCGCAAGCCGCCCCGGATGCTCTTTTAAAAATAGGACTGCCCGATGATATTCCTGCACGAAGCACCGCACCTTTTCCTGTCTGCCCGCGCTTCCCGAAGCTTTCCACAAATGCAGTTTCACAAACAATCGATCAAAAATATCCGCCCCGGCAATTATCCATTGCGGCAGGACAATCATTCCAGTCACGACAAGCGTGATCGCCAGATTCAAAAACAGACCCAGAAGATACAGACCGAAATATCCGCCAAGATATTGCCGCAGCATTTCCCCCTGAAAAATCAGCAGAAATGTACCGATACAAACTAACACCAGCTTATAGCACACCGCTGTGACCATCAGTACGACCGTACTGCTGCTGACGCTGTTTCCATCCTTCTTCATTTCATAGAGCTGCATCGGCTGTCCGCCGGTCGCGGACGGTGTGATTCCGGAATAAAAAAATCCGAGAAACGAATAGCTGATACATGTCAGAAGTCCGCTTTTTCCGCCTGCTGCCCCAAGCAGAATCCTTATGATCGTCCCTTCCATACAGACAAAGAAAAGGCCGAGTGCCACCGCCCCGGCCAGACTCATTCCCCGCATACTCTTTACCGCTGCCCAGATCTCCTGCGGCTTCTGCCCGCTAAAGCAAAACCGCAGCGTGAGTACCATCACCGCCAAAAACAGCAGTGTCTCCAAAAAATAATTTTTTCGTCCGCCTGCAGGCGTATCTTTTTTTCGAGCCTTCATATTCCTCTCCATTCTACAGGCACGCAGCACCCCAAAACATGTGCGCGCCATGACTGCGCTGCTGCGCATGCAGCACGAACATCCATCAATTCATCGCCGGACGCGGCCGCCAGTCACGACCCGTGCCAGCAAATTCCGATGCCGCTGCAGTTCCTACCGCGCAGCCTGCCTCCGAAGCCACGACCGCTGCGCTGCCCTCCACCAGCTCTGCCAGTGTCCCCTCGAATACAAGCGTTCCCACACAGCTGTCTTTTCCCAGCTGTTCATACACATCCCGCGGCGTGACAAGCGGAAACGGCTTTTGCCATTCCTGCAGGCCGACCTTCTGGGTTACACGCGCCAGCCACGACGAACAGGTGTCGTGATTTTTCTGGTCAAAGGCAATTCCAGCTAACAAAAACACAAGCCCGATCACCATATAATGATGGGTAAAGCGTCGTTCCCATTCCGTCTTTGCCTCCTGCTGCAGCGCTTCCCTTTGTACTTTCGTACATGCCACGCGGCAGACCTGATAGCGCGCGGTCGGATATTTTTTCAGAATTTTTTCCCGATTTTCCCGTTCAAAGCCTGCAAACAGCGGAATCGCCGGATTGCGTCTGCCGATGCTGTAGGCCTCTTTCAACTCCGGATCGAAGCCCAGCACGACATGCACATAATTCTGCCCGATCACTCGGCGGATGATCGAAGCGAACAGACCAGGCGTGTCTACAAAGCCAACGTAGATTGCAGACTGCGCCGTAGCATTATCCTGCTTTTTCCTATTCTTCATCGCCGCACCCTCACTGAAACTGCCAGATCCGGCGCGCCATGCGGTATCCTCCGATCACCACCGCCGCCCCGGGCGCACCTGGCAGACAGGTCAGACCGCTAATGCTGCCAAGCCGCAGCCTTCGATAGAGCTTCGGATTCTCTTTTTTTAGTGACTGCCAGAGCTTTTTTCTGCGCTGCCGCCCTTCTTTTCCGAGCATCAGCAGATGGATCGTGGAAATCGCCATCATAATCGAGCTGTTGCGGTACAGATAGCGGCGCAGCTTCGGTTCGGTGTTCTGCACCGCGTCCGACCCGACGAACCGGTTGCCGAGCTGGGTCACGAGAATCTGCTGATCGATGCGCGACACGAGCACTTTTTCGTTAACCGACTGATCCTCGCGCCCCAGATAATAATGGTACAAATCCTCATTCAGATAATAAATCCGCTGCACGAACGGAAGCGGGCAGTTTGCAAACAGGTTGTCCACATAAAACGTATGCTCCGGAAGCTTTAACCCACAGTTATACAGCACTCCCGTCCGAAAAATCAGCGCATGCATGACAAGATACTGTTCCGGCGAAAAGCAGCCGATTTCGTCCCATCCGCAGATTTTCTGCTCGGGAAAAAGATTTCCGTAGCGGACCGCTTTCGTTTTTCCCTCTTCCAGATGATCGTATACATAGTTGCAGACAACCAAGTCGGGGCGCTTTTCCTCCTTTGTCCGGCACCAGAAACGCAGGACGCTCATCAGCTTATGAAATGCAGCCTCATCCAGCCAATCGTCCGAATCCACAACCTTGAAATAAATTCCGTTTGCGAGCATCAGCCCTGCGTTGACACCGGAACCGTGCCCGCCGTTTTTCTTGTGCACAACCCGAACCACATCCGGGTATGCACGCGCATACTGATCTGCAAGCTGTCCGGTTCTATCCGTCGACCCATCATCCACCAGAATAATTTCCAGACCGTCGCGCTCTTTTAAAAGGGATTCCACACACCGTTCCAGATAGCTTTCCGAATTATAGCAGGGCACTGTCACCGTCAGGCACTTTCCTTCCTTTTCTCTATCGATATCCATAAAAAAACCTCCGCAGTCGTTTGTTTCATTTGCCCTTATCATAAAGGCAAATTCCAAACAGCCGCAGAGGCTTTTCCGAAATTTTTTCTAAACAAAAGCTTATTTTTCTGAAGGAATTTCTTAATCCTCCGTAAGAATTAACCCGCCATATGGAAGAACTCGATCAAAAACAGCCAGCTCAAGCCGTAGTAGGACACTACCGCAACAAGGTCGTTGATGGTCGTAATCAAAGGACCGGAAGCAACTGCCGGATCGACCTTGATCTTTTTGAAAAGCAGTGGAATACACGTACCAACCGCACTGGAGATCAGCATTGCCAGAAGCAGGGCAACACCGATGCACGCGGATACCGCATAGGAAAAGGCGAGGGTCTTTCCTTTGATTGCAAAAATATAGAGTCCGATCAGTACAAAGGACATCAGTCCCAACAAACCACCGTTGCATAAGCCTATCCTCATTTCCTTAAAGACAAGCTCTGCCTTCTGCTTGCCTGTCAGGGATTCGTCCATCAATACCCGGATCGTCACAGCCAGGGACTGTGTACCGACGTTACCTGCCATATCCAAAATCAGGGACTGGAAGCACATGATGATCGGCAGCTGCGTCACAACTGTCTCGAACATGCCTACAACCGACGAAACAACCATGCCGAGAGCAAGCAGGATCAACAGCCACGGCATTCTTTTTTTCATGCTTTCCTTTAACGGCTCCTTGAGATCCTCTTCTGCCGTCAAACCAGCCAGCTTTGCGTAATCCTCGCCCATTTCGTCATCAACCAGCTCGATGATGCTGCTGGATGTGATGACGCCCAACAGGCGGTTATCGTTATCCAGGACAGGAACCGAATCCTCAGAATAATCCTTCAGGCGTTCGATACACTCGTCGATCTCTTCCTCCGCATATACATACGGATAAGAGGTTACAACCAGCTCCTCAAGCGGATGATCCTGCCTTGCAATAATCAGGTCTTTTAAGTCAATGGCACCGTAAAATTTCTGCTGGCTGCTTACGACAAAAATTGTAGAAATATTATCGTTTTTGGCTGCCTGACAGATCAGGCTGCTCATTGCTTCCTTCACGGTAACATTTTTCTGGATGATAATACAGTTAGTGGTCATCCTGCTGCCGATCTCATCCTCATCGAAGGATGCGATCACTTCGATATCGTGGCGGACATCGTCATCCAGCAGATCGATCAACAGACGCTTTTTGCCTTTATCGAGCATGCGCAGCACTTCTGCCAGCGAGTCTGTCTCCATTCCGGAAAGAATCGCCGCAGCCTTGCGCGGTTCCATTTCTTTTAAGTACTCTGCTGCTTCATCTGCTTCCGTATATTCTAAAATATCCGAAAGCATATCCTTATCCAGGATCCGGTACAGCTTGCAGCGTTCCTGTACCGTCAGCTTTTTGAGAACTTCCGCAAGGTCATTGGCATGGTAATCCTCCAGCCGGCTGCTCATCACCGCCGGGGAGGTATTGCTCCGGATAATGTCAATGATCTCTTGAGTATAGTCCTTTGTCTCCATCTCTCCCGTCTCCTTTCTTCTCCAAACTTGCACACAGAGACACCATCTTCTGCATAAATCACGCAACAAAAAGAAGCCCCTTTGCGTTGATCCACGCCTGCGGCATCTTCTGCAACCTGCTTTTCACCTGACTTGTCGTGCTATTGGGATTCCATAGGACAGGAACAATAGAAACTCTATCGCCATGAAGAAGAAAGAACTGAACAGAAAAAAGGCTCAGAACGAAACGGATCTGCTGCGTCTCTGTGCTTTTTCTGCTTCCCATCCTATGCAGCGACTTCGCCCGTGAGCATCGCAGCTATCCATTTCATTCACCTGCCTTTGTCTTTGAATTTCTAAACACTATAAATTATTATAAACATCAAATTTTGAAAAAGCAATGGCATTTTGCCACTTTTATTCCTGACAATAGAATGCTCGCAGAGCGTGCATTCTATTGTTGCATCCCTTTTTCAGGCCTCTGTCACCTCATAGTCCATGCATACACGGCATTTCACGTTCGGGCGCACCTTGCCGTCCGCAACCGCCACATGGGCCGGATGTACGGAATATCCTTTCAGGGAAGCTGCATCTGCAAAGCAGGAATCCAGCATCAGATCCGCATTGGAAGAAGGAAGCCCTTCTGTAGTACCTGAATGGAAAGCAGACCGGGAATCTGCCCTGCAAGCCCTTCCAGACCAGCTTTAATGCCCGCCTTGATTTCCGTTTTTTCTTCTTCTGTAAAAGAATCCTTTAACTGCCATAAAATCACATGCTTTACCATTTTTCTCCTCATTTCTGCGCACGCTTTTTGCGCATGCCGAGTTTGTGTCAAGTGCGCGCAGACACAAATCTCGCGATTGAAAAATTTTATTTTTCAATCTTTCTCCTTTGTGTTTCTTTTCAAACAATTCCATTTTCATAGAATTATACCCGTTTTTTCTTTTTCTGTACACAATCTGATAAAGGATTTCGTATATTTTTCTTCTCCCGTTTCATACTAATCCGGAAACAAAACGCTGTGTGTCGAACGCTCTGCAATTTGAGGCCATTTGGCGTACAGCGTTTCAGAAAAAAGAAAAGGAAGATGCTTATGTCAGATATGTTCTGTTTTCAGTGTCAGCAGACTGCCGGAAATACCGGCTGCATCAAAACGGGCGTCTGCGGCAAGCAGCCGTCCACAGCGCTTTTGCAGGATCAGCTCGTCGAAGAACTGATCCGCCTTTCGCATGCCGCCATGGAGGCAGGGGTGCAGACAGATTCCTGCACCGCCCTTTTGGCCGATGGTCTTTTTACCACCCTTACCAATGTCAACTTCGATGACGCTTCCATCAAGCGCTTTACCGACCGCGTCCGGGCAATGCGCAGGCGCCTTGACAGCCCCGGATCGGAGAGAAAGGAACGCTTCATCGCCCCTCTCTGGGAAGGCGACACCGACACCGTTTCCCTGCGCTCCACGCTTCTGTTCGGCTTAAAGGGCATGGCTGCCTACGCGCATCACGCAGCTCGTCTCGGCTTTCATGACCCGGAGGTGGACGGCTGGTTTTACCGCGGGCTCACCGAGCTGACCAAAACGCATTCCGCCGAAGAATGGCTTTCCCTGATTATGGAGTTCGGCAGGGTCAACTATCGCTGCATGGAGCTTTTGGATACCGCCAACACGACCGCGTTCGGCAATCCCGTTCCGACACGAGTGCACACGGACATCAAAAAAGGTCCCTTCATCGTTGTTTCCGGGCACGATCTGGAAGACCTGCACCAGCTTCTCGAACAGACGAAAGGAACCGGCATCAATGTTTATACCCATAGCGAAATGCTTCCTGCCCACGGCTATCCCGGTCTGAACCAATATCCGCACCTTGCAGGAAACTTCGGCACCGCCTGGCAGAGCCAACAGCAGGAATTCCAGGACATCCCCGCCCCGGTGCTGTTTACGACCAACTGCCTGATGCCGCAGCGTCCCAGCTATCAGGATCGGATTTATACGACCTCCGTCGTTGGTTATGAGGGACTGACTCATATTGAAGCTGACGAACACGGGCATAAGGATTTTTCCCCGGTCATCCGGCATGCCCTGCGCCTTGGCGGCTATGAACGCGACCAGAGCATGAGCGGCATCAACGGCGGGCACATGCTGACGACCGGCTTTGCTCACGCTGCCGTCCTCTCCTGCGCCCCGCAGCTTGTCGAAGCAATCAAAACCGGCGCGATCCGACACATTTTCCTCGTCGGCGGCTGCGACGGCGCACATCCCGGCAGAAATTACTACACGGAATTTGTCAAACAAGCACCGATGGATTCCATCGTCCTGACCCTTGCCTGCGGCAAATACCGCTTCAACGACCTCGACCTCGGAGAAATCAACGGCATCCCGCGCATTCTCGACATGGGGCAGTGCAACGATGCCTACAGTGCGATCTACGTTGCGCAGGCCCTCGCCGAAATCTTTGGCTGCGGCATCAACGAACTGCCTCTGACACTCGTGCTTTCCTGGTATGAACAGAAGGCGGTCTGCATCCTGCTCACCCTGCTTGCCCTTGGTGTCAAAAATATATACCTCGGTCCGACCCTGCCCGCCTTTTTGTCCGAATCTGTCGTGCAGCTTCTCGTCCACCGCTACTCACTGACGCCAATCACCGCTGCGCCACAGGATCTCGACGCGATCCTCGGGCGGGGATAATGTACGCTACAGTGGTTTCCCGTCCGGAGGGCTTTTGTATCACAGGACACACGTTTCTGTGATAAACAATAGAATGCACGCTCTGCGAGCATTCTATTGTCATGAAAAAAACGTGCAGCCTTTCTCCTATCCGGAGACAAGCTGCACGCTGTTTTTCAGGCTTTCTTTCCCTTTTCTTTTGCAAACTGCATGCCCAGCACCAGCGCCAGTCCGATGATGCCGGCAATCCAATGAAAGCTGGAGAAAGCCAGCGGAGCCTGCGCTTCTTCCAGCGTTGTCGGTCCCATCACGATTGCATAGAAGGAGCCCACCATCATGCCGACGATGCAGTACAGCGTCTGGGGGCGGAAGCGCTCCAGGCAAACCTTGATAATCTTTACAACACTACATGCTCCTGCTACGATACCAAGTCCAAAGAAGATCAGGTTCGGTACATAGGAAAGCTGCAGCCCCAGCGCTGCGCGGATCGCAGAAATCACCGGAATGTATACACCGAAGATCAAAAGCAGGGTGGAACCGGAAATACCGGGTAAAAACATTGCAGAAATCGCAATCATTCCGATAAAGAACAGTTTAATCGCATTTCCGAGCTGGAAGTGGCTCAGATCCATCGAAGAGGTTCCGGCTCTGCCGTTTAACCAGGTGATCCCGGCCACCAACACAATACCCAGGATCAGGAATAAAATGCCCTTGCCAAACTGCTTGAAGCCATCCCTTTCTTCCCGGATGATCAGCGGAATCGCGCCCGCAATAAATCCGATAAACAGAGAGCTTACCACATAAATATGACTTTCGAACAGCGCTGACAGGATGACAACCGCCAGCCCCATGCCGATGATCCATCCGATACCCAGCTTGATCAGATAAGCGATTGCTTTTTTCTTATCTTCCATCTTGCCAAAGGCAAGGTCATGGACCGAACCGATAAACTGGTCATAAAACCCCATAATAAAGGCCACCGTACCGCCGGATACACCGGGAACGCTGTCCGCCAGCGCCATACAAAAGCCTCCAATTGCTTCTTTAATCATGAATATCCTCCTAAAATTTTCGTTTTTCCAATTACATCTTTCCCAGAATACCTTAACTACTGGCTCCTGTCAACCGCTGGCAGCTCTGCGCAGATATTCTTTACGCAATCTTTACGCAGCTTCCCAAAGCACAATAAAATACTGTATCGTCAGCATACAGGAACGGACTGCAGCTTGCTGCGTCACTGTTTTCTAGGGAAATAGCTTTTTCATCAGCTCTGTCTGGGATGCCGTTGCATTTTTCTGAAAAATATCGATTCGGTGGATTTCTGTACTGCGGTCAGAAAAGGCAGGGAACAAAAAGCCCCACTCCGGTTCACCAGGCTCGTATTCGCCCTCCAGCGGACTGATCGTGCACACTAAAAAATCGTACACCTCTTCAGACTCCCACAGACTTTCCTTGTCGGACGCTTTGAGCGGGACGTCGTAGGTTCCGTGAAACAAAAAGACCGCGTAATCTTTTCCAACGCTCTGATAATGCTCACCGACCAGTTCATAAAACGTTTCGTTCAGGGCGTCATTTTTGAGCCTCGCCTCCCGCATCGCCATCAACAGCTGCCACAGGCTTCCGGGCCTTTCCTGTGTCGGTGAAAATTCGTATTCTTTTAGCTGTTCATTTGTCTTCGAAAAAGGAACCGCCTTTGCAAGCGCGAGGTTCTTCGCCTTTTCTTCCCCGGAAAGCTTCAGAAAATGTATGTTAAAGCTTCCGTCCAGAAAGCCGCCCTCATCCATATATCCGCCCGCGATCCGATCCATGCAGGTGCGGCTCGGTGTCATCCGTCTGGTCAGTTCCAGCATATCTTCCCTGTTGATCATTCTGAGTTCCCCATTCCTCAAAAAATTTCCGGTTGCTTCCAAAGTCTGTTTTGCCCGGCAATCCGTTCACCCGCGCCATTCGCAGCTTCTTTTGCTCATGAAGCGGCGCTCTCTTCGTGTACTTGTAATCCATAGTGTACCAGAATCTCTTTTTTCTGACAACTTTTCTTGCTTTTTAAATGGGCTTATTATATGATGAAACTATCTTGATACAGGTCTGTTTTCCTGTACTGACACGGATTTTATTGAACGGAGGCTTCCTTATGAAAATGCACAAACATTTCGGGCTTGTTTTAACAGCCTGTCTGGTTCTGTCCCTGCTCTTTACACCGGCTTTTCTGCTTCCTGCGCAGGCAGCTAATACGGTTACCGTACAGGGCAAGGTCATGTCCGGCACCACCGGCAGCCTTTTGCTGCTGGATACCCCCCAGGGCAAAATGGAGATTAAGATCGATAATGCCACTGACACCACTGCCGGTAAAATCCTGCTGCCCGATCAGGCAATTTCCGTCACCGTTACCGGCGGCAACGACGGCTATCTTCATGCAACTAAAATTTCCACCGGCAATCAGATCGGCAATGTCATTGTAGATACCAACAACACAGTTGACGTCACCGGAACCCTCAACAAAAATACAAAGGACAACGATCTGCATCTGGATACTCCTCAGGGTGAGATGATCATCCGGCTGGATCCTTCTACCGAGATGGGCAGCTGTGCCTTCCTTGTTTTAAACGGCAAATACCGCATTACCTGCGGACGCGGCTCTGACGCATATCTCCACGCTGTAAAAATCGCGGACGCTTCTTCTGCAGCCAATACCTCTGCATCTGTAAACGGCGATAACTCTGCTTATCCGTTCGTAAACGGCACGGTAGATTCCAAAACGACCAACAACCTGCTCTATCTCTCCACTACCGGAGGCACGATGCAGTTTGTAATCGACAACAATGCAAACACCTTAAAGGGTCTGATGATGACAAGCGGACGTTCCCTGACCGTTTATTATTACCACGGCAATGATGGCTATCTACACGCCGTTACCACAGTCGGCGCAAGAAGCAGCTCCTCGGCTTCTGTCAATACCGCTTCCACGCTGACCGCCACCGGCACTGTAAACGGGAACTCAACCGAAAATATGCTTTTCCTCGATACACCTCAGGGACAGATGGAAATCAAGCTCGATTCCGTCAACGCAATCAACGGCTGCAGGGTTCTGGTCACCAACCAGCGCATTTCCGTTACCTGTGCGTCTGGCTCCGACGCCTATCTGCACGCGGTTACGATCACTGCAAAACAATAGAATGCACGCTCTGCGAGCATTCTATTGTCATGAATAATAGATGTATTCTCTGCGAACCTTCTATTGTCAAACATAAACCGGCTGTACAATTCCGGGACACGCTATTTACAGCCTGTCCCGGTTTTCTTTTTATCGTACACAAAAATCCGTTTATGTGCGTCCAGAATGCTGTTCCTCTGCATCCTGCTTTCGTTTCCATGACCGCATTGCGACATTATTTTTATACATCCTAAGGAGGTTTTTCATGGACATAGAATTTTACAACAAACTGAATCAGGCTCTACATGGAGATGCGGGAAAAATTGACCGGGTTATGCGTTTCCGCTATCTCAACGAGTTCGTCAAACCCGGACAGATCCTGTTTGCAGGCTCCAGCCTGATGGAACAGTTTCCCATCCAGGAATTTATCGCGGATTTTGACCTTCCGCTGACCATCTATAACCGCGGTGTCGGCGGCTTCACGACATCGGAAATGCTCGCCTGCATGCAGGACTGCGTTTATGCGCTCCGTCCCGCCTACATTTTTATCAACATCGGAACCAACGACTTAAACGATCCCGCCTGCACGCCAGACGTTCTGCACAACCGCTACCGCACCATTCTTTCCGGCATCCGCGAACATCTTCCACAGGCAAAGCTGTTTCTGCTCGCCTATTATCCGGTCAATCCGGACGTTGCCGATGCAGGCATGAAAGAAGTGTTAAAAGTCCGCAACAATGACTGCATCTGCCGCGCCAACGAGATGGTAAAAGAGCTCGCCGCCGAGGTCGGTGCAGCCTACATAGACGTAGGCGATGACATCAAGGATGAAAAGGGACAGTTAAAAGCGGAATATACCGTAGAGGGGATGCACATGTACGCAAACGGCTACAAAGCGGTGCTCGACCGGCTGCTTCCGCACCTTTTAACGTTAAAGTAACAAAAATATAACGCAGAATGGAGACTTCAACCAATGTACACAAATACGACACAATATTTACGTGCTCTCGCCTCCGATCTTGTCCATGGCTGCCGCCGCACAGCTGCAGACGGCACTATGATTTATACCCCGGACGGCACTGCCAGCTATGACGGACTGTGGCTCCGCGATTTTTCCTATATGGTGGAATACGCAGGCTTCGCCATTCCGGATCAGGATATTGTAAACTGCATCCGCTATGCGGTCCGTCACCGCCGTGCCGACGGATGGATGCCAGACCGGGTGACGACAGACGGTCTGGCTGTTTACGCTGCCGGAATCGCTGCAGCTCCCGTCGGAGAAGCGAATCTCGACAATACGCCGTTTTTGATTTTCACCGTAGACAGCCTTTCCAGACGGATGGATCCGGAAGCCTTTCTGCCTCTGTTTACCGAATGGGAGGCCGATCTCGAGCAGGGATTGTTCCTGCTGCCCATCGACGAAAACGGTCTGGTCTACAATGACGTTCAGAAACCCCATTCTCCTTACGGCTTCACCGATACCATCGGCAAAACCGGCACGCTTTACATGGAATCCCTGCTCTACTGGCGCGCCTGCCGCATGATGGAACACATGTGCAAAACCTACGGTGTCGGAAATCCGGACCACTTCGCAGAAGCTGCCGAATCTGTCGAGCGCTCCCTTTCCCTGCTGTTTGATCCTGCTGCCGGCGCTTTTTATGCCGCAACAAAAGACTGCCATCAGTACGACATCTGGGGCATGGCGTACATGCTTTACATTGGCTTTCCCTGCTCTGCGGACGAAAAACAGGCGGTTCTCTCTTTTCTGGAAAAAAATTATGATGCCTGCGTCTACCGCGGTCAGGTTCGCCACCTCTTAAAAGGACAATACTGGGAGCGCCTGCTGATCGATGTCGAACCTGAGACCTACCAGAACGGTGCTTACTGGGCAACTGCCTCCGGCTGGATGATCTGGTGTCTTGCACAGCAAAATCCCGCTCTCGCCGTCCGCGCCTTAGAAGACGTGGTTTCCTGTTTCAAAACCGACGGCTCCTTCGAGTGCATAAACGAGGGCTATGAAAAGCTGCCTCTTTTCGTCGTCAGCGCAACCAACGTCTGCGGAGGCTTCGAACGCACGATTTCGGATTTCCCTGAATTTGGTGCCGGAAAGATTGACTAAGCCTGCAGCACCAGCCTTTCAAAAACCTGACCATCCTGCAAAACGTTTTTTATCCTATAGAAGCCGGATTTTCTTTGCGATAAAAAAGCTGTCCTGTGATCCGTTTTTCATCACAGGACAGCTTTTCTTTTTTTATTCATGACAATAGAATGCTCGCAGAGCGTGCATTCTATTGTTGTGCCTCACAAGATTGCCAGGGACAAACGCGGCGTTTCAAATAAATATTCGAAAACATAACAGCATGCTCCCAATGCATAGTCATCCTCTAAAAGCTGTGCCTCTCTCAGCTCCAGCTTCGTTTCCATCTCGTTGATGTGATATTTTTTTATGGTTTCTTCCATGATATTCCAATATGTTGTCCCCTTTAACGGCTCACAGCTTGCAATCAGCACCATTTTGGGTTCCAGTATCTTGATCAGGTTCGAAATCGTGATCCCGAGATAAAAAGCAGCATCCTTTAAAATTTTCTGGCTGACTGCATCCCCATTTCGGGACAGCTTCATAAAATCCCGCATTGTATAATACGACTCGTTTTCACTATTTGTCAGTTCCTGATACCTGCGATTCAATGCCAGTTCTCCTGCATAGGCATCCAGACACCCGCAATTGCCGCAGACACACATCGGACCTTCTGCATTCAATACAGTATGCCCGATATAACCGGCATTGCCCTGTACCCCATCCATCAGTTTATTCTGATACATGTATGCACTGCCTATGCCGGAACGGATTCCAATATAAACAAAATCCGAATTGTCCTCCCGCATATACTTCTTCTTTTCTACAAGCGCCAGTAAATGCACGTCATTATTTACATAAACCGGAAGATGAAATTTTTCCTGCAGAATCCGCTGCAATTCAACATGCTCCCAGCCCCGGATTCTCGTAATGTGCAGAGATCTGCCTTCTGTCTTTCGAATCGTTCCGCAAATCCCGACACCGATCCCGACGATCCTGGACCGCACAGAGGAAAATTCTTCCAGCAGATGCTCAAGCTCCCTGAGCATCCGCGCCAAAACCTCTTCCGCCTGCGTATCTATCTTAAACAGGATTTTCCGTCTGCCCACAATTTCCCGTTTGGCATTTGCAAGCGCAATCCGGATTGTCGGAAATTCAAAATCAATTCCAATCGCATACGCAGAATCTCCATTTATGCACAGCAACTGCGGAGTCCGTCCTCCTGTCGATTCCCGAAAACCGCCGTTTACTACAATTCCTTCTTCTTTAAAAGAATTGATGATCTCCAGGATCGTAGGACGACTCAGCAGTGTCTTTTCCGCAATTTTTTCCAGCGTAACAGGCTCAAAGGCCTGTATGCACTGCATTACCAGATATTTGTTCGCTTCTTTGATCACTTTCGTTGTATTTTTTTTCATTCGCTGGTTGGTCCCCCCGTTTTTGTCACTCTTAAACCAGTATTATTGTAACATTATTTTTTCCGCACTTCCACAACTATATCAGCAAACCAAACGAAAAATATTCTAAATTCGTTCATATTTTCTGGACAATGCAGTGTCTGACATTTGGGGGAACCACATGACATTTTATTTCTGTTTCAATATTCAGTGCTTTGCAGGATAGCGCATCGGCACGAGTCTAGCTTTCATCAGCGCAAATACGATACTCGGAACCAAAACAAGCTGAATCACTAGACCGGGCAGACAGGTTACAAAATATCCGGTTGCCCATGCTGCCAGGGAATAGCTTCCCGGCGAAAAGATCAGTGCTCTAAAGAGACCGGCGATCACACGACCGATCAACAGACCACAAACAAGGCTGATGTACAGATCCGCATAAATTTTTCCGGTGCGCACAAATTTCATGAACAGACCGCAAAGCAGGCCATACGCGCCAAGCTCCACCATCATGCAGGGCAGATAACCCATCGCAGGCATACCGGTCAGCAGGCTGGATAACAGCGGACCTGCCAGGCCGCACAGCAGACCATAAGGCCAGCCCACCAGCAGACCGCACAGCAGTACCGGAATATGCATCGGGCAAAAAATCGCCCCTGCATTCTGAATGGAATGGAACGCCATCGGCAGCACCACACACAGCGCAATACATACAGCCGTAATCATTGCGCGTTTTACCTGAGACATTTGAGACATAACATTTCTCCTCCTTGAAAAAAATATCTATTACACACGACGCAGTCCCTCATCTTTTTTTAGACTGCGCTGCGGTAATTTTTCATTTCGATTTCATCCCTCTGATTTGCATTTCATCATGGTATTTTTCATGCATTATTTTCTATTTTTGCAGGAATACCTGCATAATCAAAAAAATCGCACTCGCGGCAATCGCCACATTCCCGTTGCGGTTTGGCAGTGATTTTTTCTTCTTTGTTCGCCGCCCCGGCCCGCGATAACCTCTCGCCTCCATCGCACACGCCAGTTCATCCGCCCGACGAAACGCTGCCAGAAACACCGGAATGACCAACGGCAGAAAGCTCGCCGCACGCTCTGTCAGCTTTTTGCTTTCAAACCGAGCCCCTCGTGCAGTCTGCGCCATCCGGATTGTCTCCGCTTCCTCTCCCAGCACCGGGATAAACTGCATTGCAACCCCCAGAATCATCGCGATTTCTTCCGTCGGAACACCGACCTTCGAAAGCGGTGAAAGCAGCTCCTCCAGCCCATGTGTGATTTCCATCGGCTCTGTCGTGATCGTCAGCACCATGCAGAAAACTAAAATCAATATCAGGTGAACGACCACCATCGCCCCCTGCCGGATTCCCTCCCGGCTCAGCCGGAAAATCCACCAGCTCCAGATGCAATGCTCCCCGCTGTAAAAAAACGCATTCATCAAAAAGATCACTGCTAAAAACCGACACATCCCTTTTTGTTGTTTTATCTGCTCCCGCAGGGATATCCCTGCCAAATACGATACCGTCAGCGCCGCTGCCGCCGCGGCGATACAGCCAATCAGCCCTTTGGACACGATCACCGCTGCAATCACCAGGCACAGCCCCAGCAGCTTTCCTTTCGCATCTGCCCGATGAAAAAATGTATTTCCGGGGCGATACTGCCCCATCGGCATCTGCATCATCTGTTTTCTCCTTTTTCCCCAGTCAACGCACCGATAATCTCGTCCCGCAGCGCCTCATAAGTAACGGGAAGCCCGCTGCCCGGCAGCACACCGTTTGCCCGCAAAAGCTCCGCTGTCTGCGCTGCTTCGCTGCCGAGCAGTCCGATCATCCGAAGCGCCCTGCTGTCTCCCAATACCTCCTGACAGCTTCCATCCATTACAATTTTGCCCTGCTTCATTCCAATGATCCGTGCAGCATGCTGTGCCAGTGCGTCTACATTGTGGGACACCATTACAACTGATACGCCCTGCCCTGTCAGCCCTTCCAGAAATTCCAGAAACATCTCCCGCGCCATCGGATCCAGTCCGGCAAGCGGCTCATCCAGCATCAGAAGCTCCGGCTTTGTCGCCAGAACACCGGCGATCGCCACTCTGCGCTTTTCTCCGCCGGATAACGAAAGCGGCGACTGATCTTTGATTTCTTCATAGGAAAATCCCATCTGCTCCAGCGCCCATCTGACGCGTTCCTGTTTTTCCTCCCGGCTAAGTCTGCTGTATTTCAGTCCGAAGCCCACATCCTTCTCCACGGTTTGTGCGAAAAGCTGATATTCCGGATACTGAAATACCATTCCTACTTTTCTGCGCAGAACTGCCCGATCGAATCGTCTGGAAAAAATATTTTCCCCGTCCAGCAGAATTTCTCCGTCCTGCACCTCCAACAGTCCAGCCATCGCCTTTAACAGCGTGGTTTTGCCGCAGCCGGTGCACCCGACGATCCCGACAAACTCCCCTGCCCCGATTTGCAGGCTGACCTGATCCAGCACCCAGGCTGCCCCATATCCAACTGTTAATTTTCTGACTTCCATCTGCATAGCGCTTCTGCCAGCTCCTCTTTCGTCAGCGGGCATCGGTTCAGTTCAATTCCCGCCAGTTTTAAATCTTCATACATCCGAACTGCCATGGGCGGTACAATTCCCGCCTGTATCAACAGTCTGCTGTCCGTCAGAATTTCCCGCACACTCCCCTGTGCAAGGACGGTATTCGGATTCTTCTGTCCATTGGGACATCCCATCAAAATCACCTGATCTGCCAACACAGCCTCTTCCACATCATGGGTGATCATAACAACTGTTTTTCCACAATCGCGCAGCTTTTTCATCTCTGCCAGTACTTCCCGGCGTCCTTTCGGGTCCAGCATGGAAGTTGCCTCGTCAAAGATCAGGATCTCCGGGTTCAACGCCAGCACCCCCGCCAGTGCCGCCCGCTGTTTCTGCCCACCGGACAAGCTCGACGGAGAACGCTTTTCATACCCTTCCAGCCCGACCAGTTCCAGCGCAGCTTTCACTTTCGATGTAACCTCCTGTTCCGGAACCTGAGCGTTTTCCAGACCAAAAGCGATATCCTCTTCCAATACAGAAGAAACAAACTGATTATCCGGATTCTGGAATACCATGCCGCATACCCTGCACAGTTCCCACTTATTTGCAGGATTTCCTGCATTTATACCGTTTACAAAAAGATTACCGTTCTGAAGCGGCAGCAATCCATTCATCAGACGCACAAGCGTGGACTTTCCGCAGCCGTTGCATCCAAGGATCGCCGTCCATTCGCCCTCTTTCAGCTCTATATTCGCTTGTTCAAATACCGGAATGCTCTCCCCGTCCCAGAAATAGGAAAATCCCAGTCTACTTCCCTTTATCATCACTTTATTCCTGTTTGCAATCTATTCTGATGTCAAAAACTGCCGTACCGCCGCTGCACCGGTTTCGTTCAACTGCACCTGCTCTATCGTCGAAATTTCGCACAACAAAAGGGAACCTGTCTTTTTGAAAGACAAATTCCCTTCCTGGCAATTCTTTTCTTCATGATCCGGATCGTCCTGTGACCACCATGGTTTTCCTTATTATGACCTTATTATGATAAGGATCATCACGATAATTGTTACGATCGTTTCCGTCTTTCTGCCGCCCGGCTCCCTTCGGGGAGACTTACCTGTCTTCTTCAAAAGACACCGGCAGATTTTCCGGCTGTATTACTTTCTTACAGCAAATTTTGTTTACCTGATATCGATAGTATTGTAACAAATTTCATTCCAAAAGGCAAAGATTTTTTGCCTGCAAATCTTTCTGCGAACGCTCCCTTTGTTTAATTTTTAACTTTCGCTTTTTATCTTGAACCATTTCAATTTTATGATATAATTCAATTCAACAGTATCCGGTTTTTATGGATCATGCCGTATCCTGTTTTTTGAACTTTATATTCGATTTAAATTGCTTTTCATTTTTAAACTTATATTCATAATTTGAACTCTATGTTCAAGCATCATTCATGACAATAGAATGCTCGCAAAGCGTGCATTCTATTGTTTGTAGGAAAGGAGCCTTCTATGTCAAACATAGCCTATGAACTTTTTGCATCCCGTTTAAAAGAATCCATGAATCAGCAGCAAATGAAACCGATTGATCTTTTACATCTCGCGGAAGAACAGAATTTAAAGCTAGGCAAAAGCCACATCAGCCAGTATGTCAACGGCAAAACCATGCCCCGCGCTGAGATCCTGCAGTTTCTTGCAGATGCCCTCCAGGTCGATGCAGACTGGCTGGCAGGGCGCACCGGTTCTGCACAGGATTTCAGTTCAGAAAAATTGAACTCTGGCAGTACGAAGCTTTCGAGCGAGTTCAATTTTTGTCCTCATCCAGACACGGTCAACGGTTCCTCCGCAGCAGGTTCAGTTCAATCTTCTGCATTCTCCAAACGTTCCGATTCGGTTCAGAAGAAATCTTCTTCCCGTCAGGATGGTTCAGACTTTTCCGCTCCGTCTGCTTCCCAGCCGACGCTGTTTAAAAAGTCTTCTAAATTGAACAATGTTCTTTACGATGTCCGCGGTCCGGTTGTCGATGAAGCTGAACGGATGGAATCCTCCGGCGTTCAAATTTTAAAATTGAACATCGGCAATCCCGCCCCCTTCGGCTTCCGCACTCCCGATGAAGTCATTTACGACATGCGCCAGCAGCTGACGGAATGCGAAGGCTATTCTCCCGCTAAGGGACTGTTTGCAGCCCGCAAAGCAATCATGCAGTATGCACAGCTAAAAAATATCCCCAACGTCACCATCGAGGATATCTACACGGGAAACGGTGTCAGCGAGCTGATCAATTTAAGCATGTCCGCCCTGCTGGACGACGGGGATGAAATCCTGATCCCTTCCCCCGACTACCCGCTCTGGACTGCCTGCGCAACGCTTGCAGGCGGCAAAGCCGTCCATTATCTCTGCGATGAGCAGGCAGACTGGTATCCTGATCTTGCCGACATTCGAAAAAAGATCACGCGCCACACGAAAGCGATCGTCATCATCAATCCCAACAATCCGACCGGCGCGCTTTATCCGAAGGAAGTTCTGGAGGGAATCGTGGAAATCGCGCGTCAGCACCATCTGATCATCTTTTCCGATGAAATTTATGACCGACTGGTCATGGACGGCGGCGAGCATATTTCCATCGCATCCCTGGCTCCCGATCTGTTCTGTGTCACCTTCAGCGGTCTGTCCAAGTCCCACATGATCGCAGGCTTTCGAATTGGCTGGATGATTTTAAGCGGCAACAAAGCCATCGCGCAGGACTATATCGAGGGCATCCGCATGCTCTCTAATATGCGCCTGTGCTCCAATGTTCCCGCGCAGTCCATCGTCCAGACTGCCCTCGGCGGCTACCAGAGCGTCAGCAATTATTTAACGCCCGGCGGACGGATTTATGAGCAGCGCGAGTGCATTTATCAGGCATTAAAGGACATTCCCGGACTGAGCGTTGTAAAACCGAAAGCAGCCTTTTATATGTTCCCAAAGCTCGACGTCAAAAAGTTCCATATCACCAACGACGAACAGTTTGCCCTCGATCTTCTGCGCGATAAGAAAATCCTGCTCATCCATGGCGGAGGCTTCCACTGGGAGCAGCCTGACCACTTCCGGGTCGTATATCTGCCCCGGATCGAGGTACTTAAGGAATCTGCGGACAAAATTGCGGACTTCTTAAGCTACTACCAGCAGAACCGGCGCTGAGAAAAAAACAGCCCTGCGGCACAGGAGCTTCCTGTCAGAACCTCCCGCCGTAGGGCTGGTTTTTCTCTTTCTCAGAACTTCAAACTGCGCTTTGAACATCACCCTGGTTCGATCTGCCCGAAAGCAGCTTTTTTCGCATATAAAGGTATCCCGGAATCAGCACCAGATCGGCGCCCATCCATGCCAGCACCTCTGCGAATAAAATTCCATTTTCTCCAAAAAGCACCGGTAAAATCAGCGTCGCACCAGTTCTCATGATAAATTCAAAAATTCCGGATACAAGCGGAATCACGGTATTTCCCATTCCCTGGATCACGCTGCGGACGATATGTAAAATATACAGTATCCATAAGAAGCTGCTCATAATCCGCAAAAAGCGCCATGCAACCACCGCAGCCTGACTGCCCTGGGCTGCATCTGAAGAGATGAAAAGTCCCAGAATATTTCGTCCGAACAGAAACATCAGTCCGGTAATGACAAAGGAAGTCAGCACGCCGATCAAAACACCGATTCTGGTTCCTTCCTTGATCCTGTCTGTTTTTCCCGCACCGAGGTTCTGACCCGTGTAGGTAACCATTGCAAAGCCATAGGAGGTCGCTGCCACCTCAAGGATACCATAAAGCTTGCACGTCGCCGTGTAGCCTGCGATAAATGCAACGCCAAAGCTGTTTACCACAGTCTGCACGATCATGCCTCCAATGGCGATCACAAGGTTCTGAAATGCCATCGGTAGTCCAAGATAGATCAGTTTCCCGCAAAGTCCGGCATGAAGTCTCCATTTGGCGGCCTTCCTTTTTTCTGCAAGCACCTCGATCCGGCACAGCTTCCACAGACAATATGCAGAAGCAAGGGTCTGGGCGATCACAGTTGCAAGCGCTGCACCCTTTACGCCCCAGCCAAGCTCCAGAATAAAATATAAATCCAGCGCAATATTAAACAGCGCTGCGATAACACATGCTGTCAGAGGTGTTTTACTGTCTCCAAACGCCCGCAGCATAGCCGCAGTAAAATTATAGAGCATCATCAGCGGAATACCGCCAAAGAGCACATACAAATAGTCCAGACAGATCGGGCGAATATCAACAGGAACCTGTAAAATCCCGACCAGACCAGGTAATCCGATCAGAATACCAACGGTAAATAAAATCGCCGCCACTACTGCCAGAAAAGACGCATGAAAAATGGTTTCCTGAAGCGCCTCCTCTTTTTTGGCACCAAACTGCTGGGAAACAAGGATGCCAAAGCCCTGGGTGATTCCCTGAATGGTCCCCAGAACCAGCCAGTTTATCGACTCTACTGTGCCGAGTGCTGCCAACGCATCCACTCCAAGTATTTTTCCCACAATGGCCGTATCAGCCACCGTATAAAACTGTTGAAATACATTTCCCAACATCAACGGCAATGCAAAGCTTAAGATCAGCCTCGCCATATTTCCCTGCGTCATATCCATAACACCGGATTTGTCTTTTGTTTTCATCCTGTTTTCTACCCTTCTTTTTTATTTCACAATTTTCTGTGATATCCCACAGTACTTTCCACACTTCCCATATTGACTTTTTTCCGCCATTCATTTTATGATGAAGAAAAAAATTGGAGGATTTCCATATGCAGCTTACAATTAAGCATCCTTTTCTCTGTCTTCCGGTTGTATCCCACCCGAAAGATACCAGGGTCCTGAAACTTTTTGACGGCGAAAAGCTTCTTTTATGTGTTTATTTTCCTTTCGGAGAAGCCGCTGCAGACAACGGAACCTATTCCTACGAATATCTTTCCCCTCTGCCGGTTTCTGAATGGATGGGACGCACGCTGACCCTGTCTGCAGAGTTTCCTGCAGGTTTTGAAGATGCAGTCACTCAGACTGACGAGCTTCCTGTCTCCAGCGAAGTGCATCCGGCTGTCCACTTTACAGCCAACGCAGGCTGGATCAACGATCCAAATGGTCTTGTTTACGACAATGGAACCTATCACTTATATTATCAGCACAATCCCTTCGGTGTCAATTGGAACAATATGAGCTGGGGACATGCCACCAGTACCGACCTGCTCCACTGGACACGGCTTCCTGTTGCCATGCTTCCGGATGAAGAGGGAACCATCTTCTCCGGCTGCGGTCTGACAAACGAGCACAGGGATGAAATTCAGGCAGCTGCTGACAGCAACCTCTATCGAAGCCTTCCCAAGGATGCACTCCTGTTCTTCTATACCGCAGCCGGCGGCAGCCATGACAGCGCCTGCAGCGAGGGAAAAGACTACACCCAGCACACAGCATACAGCACCGATCATGGTCTCACTCTGCAGAAGCTTCCGGGAGCAGTTGTTCCGTTTCTCAAAACAGACAACCGTGACCCCAAGGTTTACTGGCACGAAAAATCCAAAGCATTTATCATGTCCCTTTACTTAAAAGGCACGGAATATGCCATCCTTCGTTCCACAGATATGCTCCACTGGGAGATCACTCAGCAACTGACTTTTGAAACTGCCAACGAATGTCCCGATCTGCGCCCGATTTCTACGCCGGACGGCACTGAAAAATGGATTTTCTATACTGCTTCCAGTGAATACTTTATCGGCGATTTTGACGGCTTCCGCTTTACCAACTACAGCGCCGGCAAACGTGCTTCCTATACAGAACTCGCTTATGCCGGACAAACCTATAATAACGCACCTGACCGCATCGTACTGATTCAGTGGCTGCGCACCCAGAATCCGGAACGTCTCTATACCGGCATGCTGACGTTGCCCCGTGAACTTGAGCTGATCAAGCAGGATGGTGAATGGATTCTTGCACAGCATCCTGTTCATGAATGGTTTGATGCAAAAAAAGCAGCGAACACACTCTTCCACGCAGCTGACACCACATCCTGCCAGGCAGAGCTGACTTCTCCTGCAGCAGTTGGCATTGACGTATCCCTTGGCAGCACCGGCAAAGTTTCCTTCTCCATTTTAGGAAATGTCTGCGCCTATGATGCAGCAACCGGTATCTTTACATGTGCAGATAAAGCCACCCAGCTTCCTGCCGGCTTAACAGAGCTTCATCTGATTGCTGACCGCGGCATTCTGGAGCTTTCTGCTAAACAGGATACCGTCATTGCCTACTGGGAGTTGCCTGATGACCGTACCTGCGGAACCATTACTGTCAATGCTGACACACCGATCTGTGCAGAAGCATGGACGGTTCGGTAAAAGCAGCTTGTATGAATTACAGGCATTTTCATAACAGATATCATTAATATAAAAAGCCGTCCGAATAGAAGCTATTTTCTTTCGGACGGCTTTTTGACATTCCTGTGACAGACAATAGAATGCTCGCAGAGCGTACATTCTATTGTCATGAATAAAAAGTGGAACAAACGCTCCTTTGCTCCACTCAAAAATGCTATATTTTATAAAACAACAAAAAAATCCAATCTCAGCATACGCCAAAATCAGACCTTACAAAAAAGTGCTGGTAGCCGGACTTGAACCGGCACGGAGTTGCCCCCGAGGGATTTTAAGTCCCTTGCGTCTGCCTATTCCGCCATACCAGCATATAAAATTATAATTTCTTTTAAAAGAAACGACCCAGACGGGACTCGAACCCGTGACCTCCGCCGTGACAGGGCGGCGCTCTAACCAACTGAGCCACTAGGCCAAATAACTAACTAATTTCAAAAATGGACCTTCGGGGACTCGAACCCAGGACCGACCGGTTATGAGCCGGTTGCTCT
>ERZ1106951.98-NODE-98-length-94004-cov-10.426072_pt1 | contig 94004 bp, 75 predicted proteins | sample MGYA00403676_ERZ1106951 | MGnify/ENA primary metagenome ERZ1106951 (study PRJEB35170, sample SAMEA104062398) | human gut metagenome | biome: human gut; feature: human-associated habitat; material: faeces | place: Denmark | collected 2012-04-23 ...
AAGCACTTAATGTGCTTTCCGTCTTGCGCAGGACTGTAGAGCAGCAAACTTAACCGCCCCGCCCGGCGGGCGAGCGCAGGGATACGACATCTGTCCAACAATTCGTGTGAAACACAATGAAAAACCGTTTGATGTGAGTTAATATAAACAACGTCGTGAATCTGACTCCTGCCACATGCATGACAGGGGTTAAACACAAAAAGGAGTCAACTATGGTTTCTGAGAAGGCTACCCTCGTTAATCCTCAGGGTCTGCACATGCGTCCGGCTGGTCTGTTCGCCTCCACCATGGGCAAGTACGCCTGTGACGTGACGGTCGTCACCCCCGAGAAGGAGGTCAACGGCAAGTCCCCGATGGCCCTCATGGCTGCTGGTATCCCCTGCGGTACTGAGGTCGAGGTCAAGTGCGACGGCGCCGACGAGGCCGAGGCTCTGGCTGCTGCCATCGAGCTCATCAAGAGCGGTCTTGGCGAGTAGAACTCAAACGGGTCGCATGTTGAACAACTAAGTTCATATTTGGGGGCGCAGTGACCTGTTGTAAGGTAGCTGCGCTCTTTTGTCATGGATATGGCAAAACGCTTTATCACATGACACGGAGAGAGGAATGGGAATGTATCAGGGAGTCAACGCTTCCGAGGGCATCGGTATCGGCACCGTCATGGTCGCCGTCGATCCCGACTTGACGTTTGAGCCGCACGAGGTTGCTGATTCGGCAGCAGAGAAGGAGCGCTATCAGTCCGCTCTTTCGGTCTTCTGCGAGAAGACCCAGGCTCAGGCCGACCATATGAAGGAGACGGTGGGCGAGGCCGAGGCCGAGATCATGAGCGGACACATTGTCCTGGCTCAGGACCCGGGCATGACTGACGCCATCAACGCCGCCATTGACGGCGGTACCTGCGCCGAGCAGGCGCTCATGGACACCTCGACCATGTTTGAGAACATGTTCCTGTCCATGGACGACGAGATGTTCCGTCTGCGCGCGGCCGACATTGCCGACATCCGCACCGGTATTCTGGCCGAGCTGCTGGGCAAGGAGGTCGTCGACCTTTCCGTCCTGCCCGAGAACACCGTCGTTGTCGTGCACGACCTCACGCCGTCCATGACCGCCACGATCGATAAGGCCCACGTTGCCGGCATCGTCACCGAGACCGGTGGCCGCACGTCGCACTCCGCGATCATCGCGCGCGCCCTCGAGATCCCGGCTGTCCTTTCGGTTTCCAACAGCTGCACCGCGCTGCGCAACGGTATGACCGTTGTCGTCGACGGTGGCAAGGGTATCGTCGAGGCCGATCCCGACGAGGAGACGCTCGCTGCCTATACCGCCAAGGCCGAGGCCTTCGCTGCCGAGAAGGCGGCCCTCGAGGCCTTCCGTGGCAAGCCGTCCGTGACTGCCGATGGCATCAAGAAGATCATCGCCTGCAACATCGGTAACCCCGATGACGTGCCCAACGCGCTCGATCACGACGCCGAGGCCATCGGTCTGTTCCGCTCCGAGTTCCTGTTCATGGACTCTGCTGAGCTTCCTTCCGAGGAGGAGCAGTTCAACGCCTACCGTAAGGTCGCCAGCGCGCTCAAGGGTGCTCCGGTCATCATCCGCACGCTCGATGTGGGTGGCGACAAGGAGATTCCGTATCTGCATATGGTCAAGGAAGACAACCCCTTCATGGGCTTCCGCGCCGTGCGTTACTGCCTGGCCAATCCCGACCAGTACAAGGTCCAGCTCCGCGCTCTGCTGCGCGCTAGCGCCTTCGGTGACGTCAAGATCATGATCCCACTCGTCACCTGCGTCGAGGAGGTCTTGGCTGTCAAGGAGCTCGTCGAGCAGTGCAAGGCCGAGCTGACCGAAGAGGGTCGCAAGTTCAACGAGAACATCGAGGTCGGCATCATGGTCGAGACGCCCGCCGCTTCGCTGCTCGCAGACCGTCTTGCCGAGGTCGCCGACTTCTTCTCCATCGGCACCAACGACCTGATCGGCTACACCATGTGCGCCGACCGTGGTAACGACACCATCTCCAACCTGTACCAGGTTTACTATCCCGCCGTGCTCCGCTCGCTCAAGAACATCATCGAGAGCGGCGTGAAGGCCGGCATCATGGTCGGTATGTGCGGCGAGGCCGCTGCCGATCCGCTGCTCGAGCCGCTGCTGATCAGCTGGGGCCTGGAGGAGTTCTCGATGAGCGCTCCGTCGATCCTGCGCGCCCGCAAGACCATCAGCCAGTGGACCAAGGCCGAGTGCGACGAGCTCGCCGAGAAGGCACTCGCCTGCAACACCGCCGCCGAGGTCAAGGCACTGCTCGAGTCCGCAGCTCGCTAATTTGGTATCAGAGGTAACCGCGTGGTTGGAATGGGCCGGCCACGCGGCCCTCACATATACAGGGGGTACTGTAAATGTTCTACACGCTAACCGCTAACCCGGCTGTCGACATGACGGTTTCGAGCTCTCCGCTCGAGCCCGACGAGAACGTCCGCACCGGCTCGGCCAGCTACACGGCTAACGGCAAGGGCCTCGACGTGTCCTTCGCCTTTAAGAAGATGGGCGTCGACACCGTCGCGCTCGGCTTCTTCGCTGGCTTCACGGGCAAGTTCATCGTCGAGGAGGTCATGAACCTGGGTTGCCTCTGCCGCCCGGTCTGGACCGACGGTATCACGCGCATTAACACCTACGTCAACGATGGCCAGCACGAGTACGGCATCCTGAACCCGGGTGCTCCTATTACGCCGCAGCACCAGGAGGAGCTCTACAACATCCTGGACACCGCGGGCGATCTCGAGTGCCTGATCGTTTCCGGCTCCGTGCCTCCCAAAGCTACGCCCGACTTCCTGGCTCAGGTCATGGAGCACGCTCAGGCTCGTGGCGCCGACGTCGTCCTGGACCTGTCCTCCGACAAGCTCAAGGAGCTCGCTCACAAGAAGCCGCTGCTCATCAAGCCGAACCATCACGAGATGAAGGCCATCTTCGGCGTGCCGGTCGACACCGACGACGAGGTCCGCGTTGCCATGAAGATGGCTCACGACGCTGGCGTTCAGAACGTGCTGCTCACCCGTGGTAGCCGCGGCGACGCTTACTTCTCCAACGGCGAGGATATTTGGTACGCCAAGCGTGAGTTCAACATCAAGCTGGTTTCTTCTGTCTGCGCCGGCGACTGCACCCTCGCTGCGTTCCTGCACAAGTGGTACAGGGATCGCGACAACGTCGAGGAGGCCATGAAGCTCGCTATGGCCACCGGCGCCAACGTTGCCGAGTCCGTCGGCATCGGCGACTTCGGTCACGTCGACGAGTACAGCAAGCGCGTTGCTGTCCGCAAGCTCGATCGTCAGTAATCGAAACGCGACATATTCGTGCGCATGCGGCGCCCCGGTTTCGGCTGGGGCGCCTTTTTTGTTCCGTTATTGGAGAGAGATGCTCTGCCGTACTTCATCGCTTCCACACCGTTCACCGAGTTGTCCTAGCCTTTTACCGTTGGGTGGAATATACTTTCATTAACACGTTACTTCGTGAAAGGAACATTCATGATTTACACGCTCACTGCAAATCCCGCCATTGACTACAACATCGCCTGCGACGGCCTTGCTGCCAACACCGTCACGCGTACCCGTAACGCCGTCTACACGCCCAACGGCAAGGGTCTCAACGTCTCGTTCACCCTCGATCACTACGGTGTCGACACCACGATCCTGGGCTTTTTCGCCGGCTTCTCGGGCGAGTTTATCGTTAAGGGCGCCGAGGCCCTGGGCGTGCCCGTCAAGCCCGTTTGGACCGACGGCATCACGCGCGTCAACGTGTTCCTCAATGCCGGACCCGACACCGAGTACAACATGGTCAACGCCGGTGCCGCCATCAACGAGGCCAACGAGCAGGAGATGTTTGAGCTCATCGATTCGCTCGATGACATGACCTGCCTGGTCATCAGCGGCTCGCTGCCTCCCAACACTTCCGAGGGCTTCTTGGCCGAGGTCCTGCGCCGCGTCAAGGCCAAGGGGGCCGAGTTCGTCCTCGACATCTCGAGCCATCAGCTGGCAGACCTCATTGCCATGGAGCCGCTGCTGATCAAGCCCAATGACGACGAGCTGCTCGACATCTTTGGCATTAAGGTGAGCGGTGGCGACGATGAGTCCGTCAAGGGCGCTATGGCCGAGCTGCACGCTAAGGGCGCCAAGAACGTGCTGCTGACCCTCGGTGGCGCCGGTGCGTACTTCTCCAACGGCGAGCACATCTGGTTTGCCAATCGCACCTTCGACGTCAAGCTGCTGTCGACGGTGTGCGCCGGCGATTCCTCGCTCGCTGCCTTCCTGTCCGTATGGCACGACGCTCCCGAGCGCGTCGAGGATGCCCTCCGTCTGTCGATGGCCACCGGCGCCAACGTGGTCGAGTGCCCGGGCCTGGGCGACTTTGCCAAGGTGGACGAATATAAGAAGCACATCGAGGTTCGTCAGGTCTGCTAGCCGCATCGAAAAATCGCTGCCGAACACCCGCTTTGGATCTCCGAGGCGGGTGTTTTTTGCTCGCTGAACGCATATGGCGTCTGCTGTCTCGTTTTATGGAATTGACGACGCGATTGCGTGTGCGCGCTTTCTCGTTTCTTGTTAGACTTCTTGAGAACCATCGATTAACGCTCACAAGTGCAGGAGGCCATAGGCATGTGCAATGTTTCGCTCAACGGTAATCAACCGTCCGATGCGTCCCTGTGCGTCCTACGCGCGCTTGAGGCGGCTGGTCTTGAGGCTTGGTACGTGGGCGGTTGGGTGCGCGACGCCCTGATGGGGTGCCCCAGCCACGATGTTGATATGTGCTGTAGCGGCCTGTGGCAGGAGTCCAAGGCGGCGCTCGAGGCCGCCGGCATCGCGGTTGTGGAGTCTGGCATTAAATTTGGCGGAATCACGGCTATTTCCGATGGCGAGCGTATCGAGGTCACCACGTACCGTTTGGATGGCTTTTACACCGATGGTCGCCATCCCCAGAGTGTGGAGCGTGCCGCCTCGCTCGAGGACGATCTGGCGCGCCGCGACTTTACCGTCAACGCCATGGCCTGGCATCCCGAGCGCGGGCTTGTCGACCGCTACGACGGCCAGGGTGACTTGGAGCGCAAGCTGATTCGCGCTGTCGGCGATCCCAAGCGTCGCTTTAACGAGGACGCCCTGCGCATGTTGCGTGCGGTGCGCTTTGCCTGCCGCCTGGACTTTATGATTGAGCCCGAGACTAAGCGAGCGCTTGCCGAGTGCGCGCCGCTGCTCGACGCCGTGGCGCGCGAGCGTGTGGGTATTGAGCTCGAGGGCATTCTTTCGACCGGTCATGGGGGAGACGCGATGCTGCGCTACCCCGAGCTCATCTGCGCCGCCGTGCCCGAGTTGGCAGCGGGTCGCGGGTTTGATCAGCGCAGTGTCTATCATGCGTTTAACGTCTATGAGCATATCGCCCGTGTGCTTACGGTGGCGGGGGAGCTCGCGCTGTGTGACGGCGTCGCGCCCTCGTCGAGCCTTATGTGGGCGGCGTTTTTGCACGATGTGTCCAAGCCCGAGTGTTTCACGGTCGATCACGCCGGCAGCGGACACTTCTACGGTCATCCCGAGCTCGGCGCCAAGAAAGCGCGCGTCATTATGGATCGCCTGGCGCTCTCGCACGACCTGGTGCGCGACGTTTGCCTGCTCATCAAATATCACGATAAGCCGCTGCGCCCCGAGCGCTCCTGCCTGCTCAATATGATGCGCGCGCTTTCGGGTGAGGGCGTCGACACGGCCCGCCTGATTGACGAGCTCATGGACCTCAAGCGTGCTGACACGCTTGGCAAGGCCCCATCGTGCTTCTATTACGTTGAGACGATTGAGGAGATGCGCGCGATGGCGCACGAGCTGCTGAGGGCGGGGGAGCCCTATACGCTCAAGATGCTCGCCATCAACGGCGGCGACCTGATCCGTGCTGGAGTCAAGCCCGGGCCGGAACTGGGGCAGCTTCTCAACTCCGCTCTCGACGCCGTGATCGAAGACAACATTCCCAACGATCGCGAAGCTCTTTTGGTCCATCTCAACTTGAATTAGCTACCCAGTTTACCTGTGTGTTCCATAACCTGCCGACAATTTTTCGGCAATTTGGAATTTCTTCTTGCGCTGACGTTTTTTGTCCCGTAATATATTTCCTCGCAGCACGGCAGTGCAGATGTCATGTGGCCCGTTCGTCTAGCGGTTTAGGACGCCGCCCTCTCAAGGCGGAGATCACCAGTTCGAATCTGGTACGGGCTACCACTTCTTTTCTGCTGAGGCTTATGGCCCGTTCGTCTAGCGGTTTAGGACGCCGCCCTCTCAAGGCGGAGATCACCAGTTCGAATCTGGTACGGGCTACCACGCATCTGATACCCGGACTTCCCATGGAAGGCCGGGTTTTTTATTTTCAAACAACCGTCTGCAATTCCCGTTTGAACCAGAGCTTTGCGTTCTGCTTATGGCCCTTACGGGTACAATATCCAAGATATTTTGACTGTTAGAAGGAGTCTCATGACGGAGTCCTCTCAGCATACGTCTAAGCCCCAGGTCGAGGTTGAGGCCTCGGGCGGAGATGACAATAAGAGCGCACGCCGCGGCGCCATCTTTATCGGCGTCGTGCTGGTGGGTTATATCGTCTATCTGGTGGTAACCGGGCAGATGGGGCAGTTCTGGGCCGCAATGTCGAGCGTCCAGGCGCCTTGGCTCGCTGCTGCATGCTTTTGTATGTTCCTGTACCTGTTCTTTGGCATTGTGGCCTATGCGATCGCTGTCTGGCTCGACCCCAATTCACCCGTCGGCATTCGCGACCTCATTTCGGTCGAGGCGAGCGGCATCTTCTTTGGCAACCTCACACCTATGATGATGGGCTCGACTCCTGCTCAGATCTACCGCCTGACCAAGGCGGGCCAAAATGTCGGCGAGGCCGGAGCCACGCAATTCACGCGCTTTATCGTGTATCAGTTTGGCCTCGTTGCCTGGGGCGCTATCCTACTGCTTGCTCGCATGCCGTTTTTTGCCGAGCGCTATGGCGACATGACGCTGCTGTGCGTCTTTAGCTTTGGTGGGCACTGCTGCATCTTGCTTGGCATCTTCGCCGTCGCGCTCATGCCTAAGACCGTCACGCGCGTCGCCCACTGCATCATCAATTGGCTTGAGCGCATTGGTGTCTCGGCCACTAAGATCGAGGGATGGCGCACGTTTGTCGATGGCGAGATCTACTCCTTCTCCGAGAAGTTCAAGCTTTCAGCCGGACATTTTTCTTCCATGCTGCTCACTGTGTTTATCACCATGCTGCAGCTCGCGTTTTTCTATCTGGTTCCGTATTTCCTAATGCTTGCCTTTGGCCACCACGAGGTCGACTTTTTCTCGGTCATGGCCGCGAGCGCCTTTGTCCAGTTGCTGAGCTCTGCGGTCCCCTTGCCCGGTGGAACTGGTGGCGCTGAGGGCGGCTTTGCATTGTTCTTGGGTCATTTCTTTGGGTCGGCTTCGACCGCCGGCTATCTGCTGTGGCGTCTCATTACGTTTATTGCCCCTACCATTTTGGCTGCGCCTCTGCTGGGACTTAAGAGCGCCCACAACGAGAGCATCCATGCGCGCTGGGATCGTGTGATGCGCAAGCTCGGCCGCACGCCTCAGACGCCCTCTGCGCCCACTAAGCCGCACCCCACGAATGCTGTTACCGTTGATCCCAGGAAGCACGCTCAGAAGGCTTCTGGGACCGCTAAGCCGGCTCATAAAGCCCATGTGCGCCAGACAGGCGATGGTATTCGCGTATCTCCGTCGGCACTTAATAAGAAGAAGCATCCTAAGTCGCAGTAGGGCAGTCGTGCGTTCTTCATGACGCGGGGCATATTTGTGCCGTATGGGGGATAATCCTCTTACGTAGATTATCTCTCATCTGTTGATGAATGCTCGCATATCGAAGGGACACGCCCATGGCAACCAGCAAACCGCGTCTTGACCGCCGCATCGTTCGCAGCCGCAATGCCATCCTTTCTGCTTTCGAGCGCCTGCTCATGGAAAAGCCGTTGGCAGACATTACGGTGAGTGCCATCGCGCGCGAGGCCAATGTCGACCGCAAGACTTTTTACGTTCACTTTGGTACGGTTGACGGCCTGCTCGATGCCATTGCCGTCGATGTTGTGGAGATGATTGTCGACTCGGTCGAGAAAACGCTTGCTTCCATGGACGGCGACACCAACGAGCGCGCCCTTGGCGCGGCGGCGACCTTCTTTAAAACCGTTAACGAGGCGCTGTGCAACAACCTCGTGCTCAATCGTCAGCTGATCGAGAACATACCGCTCGATGATTTTATGGCTCGTCTTCGTGCACCGCTCGAGCACGAGATTGCCGAGCGCGATCTGCTGCCCCAAGGTCTCAAGGACGAGATGTTCGACTACTATCTGGCGTTTTTGCTGTCGGGTATTATCGGTATCTATCGCACGTGGGCGCTGTCTGACGGCTCGGTTCCTATTGAGCGCGTCTCTGAGGTCGCCAACGATCTGACCCTCAATGGCCTGTCGAGTCTGGAATCTCGTTTCGAATAGCATCGATAATTCAACAACTTATAGAAGTTGCGGTGGAATAGGGATTGTTTTGGTTATTGGAAGGCCGTTCTGGTCCCTATTTCACCGCAACTTAGTAAAACTGTTTTGATGGTAAGGCGGAGCAGCCTCGAAGATGAGCCTCGAGACTGCTCCGCTTCATTTCTGAGCGTTTGTCGTGTAGGGCAGCATTAATCGCCGTTTTTGAGTATGCGGCCCTGTTTTTCGAACTTGTGCATGTCGCTATCGGCCATGCCCTGCGACTTGTCCTCGTGACGCTTGGCGTATAACGGATCGTCGGAGTCGTTCCAGATGCGGTCGGCGACAGGTGACCATGCCTCGGCGGCAGCCTGGGTCTTTTCGCGCAGCTGCTCGGGTGACTCCTTCTCGATTAGGTCGGTGCTCATTGCGCCACTCTCGGCGACCAGTTTGGGCAGCACGTCGGGATTCTCGAGCATGGGGCATGGTTTGAGGTAGTTGTCGTTAAACAGCATGTTCTCGTAGTACTTCATAAAGAGGGGAGAGCGCAGCGCGTCGAGTAAACTCACATCGTGGATGTTGGCGTTTGAGTAGTGGATGAACACGCACGGCTCCACGTCTCCGGCGGCGTTGATGTGCAGGTAGCGGCGGCCGCCGGCGATACATCCGCCTACAAACTCGCCGTCGTTTTGGAAGTCGAGCGTAAACAGCGGCTTCTTCTCACGCATTTCGCGGATAAAGTGATACATGTGCTCGCGCTGCTCGGGCGTGGGCATGAGCTCGGAGGTTGCATTGCGGCCAACCGGCATAAAGTGGAAGTACCAGCAGAAGAGTGCTCCCTCGCCGATCATCCAGTCCATGTTCTCCTCGGTAGCAACCGTATCGGCATTGGCGCTGGTCCAACAGGTGGAGATACCAAATGGCAAGTCGCGCTCGCGCAGGAGTTTCATTGCGTGCTCGATCTTTGCGTAGGTACCCTCGCCGCGACGGGCGTCGGTGGTGTGCTCATTGCCCTCGGCGCTGATGGCGGGGACAAAATTACCTACGCGAATCATATCGTCGCAGAAGGCCTCGTCGATCAGCGTGAAGTTGGTAAAGCAGAGAAACACGCAGTCCTGATGTTTTTCGCAAATTCTGATCAGGTCGTGCTTGCGGACGAGCGGCTCGCCGCCGGTATAGATGTAGATATGCGTACCGAGCTCTTTGCCCTGCGTAACGATAGAGTCGATGTCTTCGAACGAGAGATTCTGCTTGTAGCCGTACTCAGCGGCCCAGCAGCCCGTGCAATGCAGGTTGCAGGCGCTCGTGGGATCGAGCAGGATGGCCCACGGAACGTTGCACTGGTACTTTTCGCGGTTCTTTTCCTGCTCTGGCCAAGCAAGCAGGTTGGCGTCGACAATGAGGGTCTTAAGCAGCTTGGTTCGCATCTGGGGATTAAGGCTGAACACACGCATGATCAGATCATACCAATTGCCGCGGCTCTTGATGACATTGGTGAATGCCTCTCGCTGTACAGGAAATACGCGATTGGGGACCAGCTTGTTCACGAGGTCCATGATTTTGTCGATGTTTTCTTGCGGGTTGTCGTCGAGATAATCGATGAGCTTGTTAAGCGCTGCACGCTCTGCTGACTGTGTAAGCGACATGGGTATATCCTTTCACGTGTGCTTAATGTGTGATAATACCCACTTGTAGATTAAACGAAGTCTAAAGATTTGTAATGTGTCTATTCAACGAATCAATTTAATTTGGGGTGAAGCGTTATACGCCGACACCTTCTAAGTTGCGGTGAAATAGTGTCAGATGGGGATGCGGACGATTTCTTGGGCCGCGCCTAGGCGTATCCATTGGAATCCTCCGATGCGCCTTCGCACGCTCGCATGACCTCGATACCATGCGAGCGTGCGAACTCGACGAGCTCTGCGTTGCGGGCGTTTATGGTGCCGAAGGCGGCGGGGCACACGATAAGGCGTGCGCAGTGGACGAGGAGCTCTTTGGCGCGGGCTATGGTTTTATCCCCGATTGGCTCGAAGGCGCGCTCGGCCACGCATTCCGTCGCTAGGTCGCGCGCGAGCTCGCAGTCGATGTCCCCTTCGTGCAGAACGCCCGCGTAGAACGCCTTGCCCTGCCGGATGAGCTGGCGAAACACAGCCGACCCCGTACCTGCGCCGGCGATGACGAACGTGTGCGCATCGCCGTGTGGGCGCCCAATTTCCACGCTGCCGAAGCTCTCGTTGAAGGTGCCATGTTGAAGGCCGTAGAGCTCGCCAATCGTCTCGCGCGTGAATATGTCCTCGGGTGCGCCGGCGCGGAAGACCCGGCCGTCCTTCACGCAAATCACCTTGTCGGCGCTTTTCTGCGCGAGCTCGAGTTCGTGGATGGACATGATGACAGCCACATTCCGCGATTTCGAAAGGTGGCGAAGTATTCGCAGCAGGTCGATCTGGTAGCGGATATCGAGATACGACGTGGGCTCGTCGAGCACGAGCACACGCGGATCCTGCGCGATGGCTCGTGCGAGCATGACGCGCTGGCGTTGCCCGTCGCTTATCTGCATGAAGTCGCGCTCGGCGAGCTCTTCCACATGTGCGGTTTTCATGGCCTCGTCGACCCGACTATGGTCGTCGGGCGAGAGTGTGCCCATTCGCCCGGTGTAGGGATGCCTTCCCGCCTCTACGATATCGCGGCAGGTGAGGAGCTCGGTCCGGGGTCGATCTGTCAGCATAACGGCAAGGTTCCTTGCGAACTCCGCCGTCTTCCATCGGGAAATCTCCCGCCCGTCGAGCTCGACCGCGCCGGCAAGCGGTACCAGATGGCGTGTGATGGTTTTCAAGATGGTCGACTTGCCCGAGCCGTTCGGCCCGATGAGCGCCACGACGTCGCCCGCGCGAACCTCCAGCTCGACGCCTTCGACTACGACCTTCTTGTCGTAGCCCGCCGACAGGTCGCTTATGCGGAAAAGCGGCGCTCCGTCAGCCTGCGTTTTTACCGGGGTTTCGAGGTTCGACTCCCCTCCGAGCGTTTTGGGTCGCGGCACGAATTCCCCCATCTACCTCACCCGCTTCTTCAGCATGAGCGCGATAACCACCGGCGCACCGAAGATGGCGGTGACGGCGCTGATGGAAAGCTCGACGGGAGAGAACAGCGTGCGCGCGATCAAATCGCAACCCGCGCAGAAGATGGCGCCTCCCAAGAAGCACGCAGGAATCACGCGGATGGGCTTCGACGACTTCAGCGCCGACTTCACGAGATGCGGAACCGCGATGCCTACGAACGACACCGGACCAGCGAACGCGGTCACGCAGGCGGAGAGCATGCTCGCTAGAAGGACGAGCACCACGCGGAAGCGTGCGACGTTCACGCCGACGCTTTTCGCGTAGGCTTCTCCCAGCTGGAAGGCGGAAAGGGGCTTCGATATCGCGAATACGCATGCGCTCACGGTGATCACCACGACCGCGATGACCGCGATGTCGTCCCAGCTCGAACCCGAGAAGCTACCCAAAGACCAGTTGTGCAGGTTCACGATGGACTGGTCGTCGGCGAAGGCGATGAGAAAGTTCGTCGCCGCCGAGCAGATGTATCCCACCATGACGCCCGCCACGATGAGCATGGCCATGGAACTTATGCGCCGTGCGATGAGGAGCACGAAGCCGATGGTGATAAGCGATCCCAGAAACGCTGCGGCCACCATGGCCGGCGAGGACATGGCCTGGTTCGCGCCCAGAAGCACGATCATCGTAAGCGCGACGACGAACTTTGCGCCCGAGGAGACGCCCAAGATGAACGGGTCGGCGATGGGGTTGTTGAAAAACGTCTGCAGCAGGAACCCGGAGAGCGAAAGTGCCCCGCCGAGAAGCACGGCTGAAAGCACGCGCGGCAGGCGAATCTCCCAGATGACTTGGCTTTCCATGGAATTGGCCTCGCCGCCCGAAAGGATGCCGGGGATGTGGTCTGCGGGCACAAGCACACTCCCGATGCACAGGTTGGCCCCGACGAGCACGATGAGGGCAACAGCGAGCAGCGCCGTCACGACGCGACACCGCGCGGCACGCCCCGATTCGTCGTATGTCATGGAAAGCCGGCTTCTCATGACGCTAGCCAAGCTTCCTCAGATAATGGAAGTCGCTCGCGTCATCGCCGGTGAACGCCCCGTGCAGCTCGTCGATAATGTCGGCGGTAGAAGTCATCTGCTGGTACATGTCGGCGCATGTGACCCAGACGTTGCCGTTCTTCACGGCTTTGAACTGCGACAATAGCGCGCTTTTGCTTACGAAGTCGTTCAAGGTGGCAACCGATTCGTCGATGGTGCCGTTGTAGACGATGATGTCGGCATCCTTCGCCGTCTCGTAGAAGCGCTCCATTTCGAGCGTTACTGACGAACCTGACGTCGACGCCGTCTGCGCGTCATCGAGCGCGTAGTTGCCGCCTGCAAGCTCGATCATCTGCGCCACGTAGTCGCCCGCCCGCCGCGTGACGGCGGCCCCGTTCGAGTTAATGTAGAAATACGCCACGGTTTTACCTGACGACGCGAGCCCCGACGTTTGCTCGACGCGGGCCTTCTGCTCGTTGAACAGGTGTGCGGCCTCGTCTTCCTTGTCGAACAGGACGCCGAAAAGCTTAATCCACTCGACGCGCCCGAGTGCTTCGGGCTCGCTCGACGACTGTTCGGTGAGCACGACGAGCCCGAGCTTCTGCAGCTTTTCCTTCACATCGGGCGTGTGGTTGATCATGGTGTTCTCGATGGCGAGCGTGCAGCCCGAGGCCGATATTTGCTCGTAGTCGGGCGCGCTGTACTTGCCGCCGTAGGCGATCGCCCCACTTTCGAGCGCGCTTTTGAAGCCCGCGACCGAGCAATCGTCGGCCTTCGTGCCCGACATGAGGATATTGTCGTTCGCATCGAGCGCGTCGACCAGGCACATCGTCGCCGACGACACGAGGTACACCTTGTTGGCGGGACGCCTTATTACCGCGATGTCGGAGCTCAACCCATCAGGTACCTTCGCATCTTGCGGCACCACGAGGAAGCGCTCCCCGTTCGAAATGCAGATAAGCCGCAGGCCGCCTTCGAACTCGTCGACAGTGAAGTGCTCGGCGTATTCAAGCTGAAGCGTCCCCGTCGGCTTCCAGCCGCAGCCCAAATCGGCGTTGTGGAAGTCGGCCGCGGCGCTTGAAGCCGTTCCCGCAGGGGAGCCGCCGCTTGCTTCGTCGCCCGATTTCTCCTTCATGGTGGATGAGTCGAAGTAGAGCGTGTAGTCGATGGTGTGCGGCGTCGACATGGCGACGGTCTCGGCCGACACGGCGATGTCCTCGTCGAGCGTGACGGGTATCTCGAACGTGGAGTTGCCGCCGTCGTTTACGGGCGCGTAGTCCACGCCGTCGACGGTCATCTTGTCGTAGTTCGAACTCGACCAGGTGATGGTCGCGGTGTAGGTGTCGCCATCCTTCACAATTGTGGTGGGTGAGGCGATGCTTGCGCGCCCTGACCCGCCGGAGAGCGAGACGCTCACAGTGTATTCCTGAGAGCCTGCCGTGCCACCGGTCGCGTTCGGGCTCGCACTGCACCCCGCGAAGGGAAGCGCGAGCAGGGCGACGAGAACGCAGGCGATCGCGCGCACCGCGATGCTGCGACGCTTCCTGCTTTCCCCCTTGGGAAGAATCGACCGCATGGCGTTACTTCAGTGCGTCGGCGCGCAGATCGACGCCGGCGGATTCGAACACGAGCGTGCGGTCGTACCACTGCTCTTTTCTAATACTCCACGCGGCGCAGGCGGTGTCCTCGTCGAGCGCTTCAACGGGCACGTCGTAGGTGTACTTGCCTTCCGCGTTTTCCACATAGGGGATGAAGTCGGCCTCGCTCGCGGCGGCAGCCTCGTCGCCCGTGCCCATGAAGAGCTTGCCGTAGCCCGTGCCGGAAAGCGTCATCACGCAGTGCATGGAGCCGTTTTCCACGATGAGCTGGGCGTCCACAATCCTGAACATGTTCGAGCTGGAATCTACGGTGATCGGATAGGTGCCGTCGGCCACCTTGTCGGCGGTGATGGGGGCAGCGCTTGCGCCCTCGGGCGCATCGGCCGCCTGTTCGGTCTTTTCCTGGGAATCGGCATCGCTTGCCTTTGCGCTGTCGATTGAATTTCCGCCGCAGCCGGCGAGCGAGAACGCGAAAAGCGCCGCTGACAGGGCGAAGGCGAGGGTTTTCTTCAACATGGAGGGGGTTCCTTTCAATCGCTTCGACCGCCCGCGCCGTGCGGTGGGCGGGCGGGATGCGAATGCAACGGGCATGCGCCGTCAGTCGGGGAAGGCGCATGCCCGTTGCACGGGGACGCGACCGGCGCCCCCGTGCGCGGCGAGTTTACAGCTTGGCGATGGCGTCGTCCACGTGCGAGACGTAGATTTCGTCGACCGCGACGTTCTGTCCCAGACCCTGGAGCAGGCACGTCGCTTCGAAGCCGGCGGCCACGAACTTCGCAGCCCAGCTGTCGGGGTCGGTCTCGTCTGCCATGTCGTTGTTCGCGTGGTCGCCCGCGACCACCATGAACGGCGCGAGCACGGCCTTCTTGTAGCCTGCGGCGCTCGCGGCGGCGATAACATCCTCGCAGGTCGGTTCAGCCTCGACGGTGCCGACGAAGAACTGCGTCAAGCCCTCGTTCTTAAACACTTCCTGCATCTTGGCATAGTCGGCGTTGGAATCGGCTTCGGTGCCGTGACCCATGAGGCACAGCGCCGTCTTGCCGTCGTCGAAGGACGCCATGTTCTCCTTAATGGCTGCGGCCACCTTCTTGTAGTCGTCGTCGGAGGTGAGCAGCGGGTCGCCGAGCGAGATTTTGTCGAACTTGTCGGCGTACTTGTCGAGCTCGTCTTTCACGTCGGTGTATTCCAGGCCACCCATGAGATGCGTCGGCTGCACGACGATTTCCTTCACGCCGTCTTCCACGCAGCGGTCGAGCGCCTCGGTCATGTTGTCGATCGTGATGCCGTCGCGCTTCTTCAGCTTATCGATGATGATCTGCGCGGTGAAGGCGCGGCGGATGTCGTAGTCCTGCCAGTACTTCTCGCGGATAGCGTCTTCGATGGCGCCGATGGTGATGTGGCGCGAGTCGTTGTAGCTCGTGCCGAAGCTCGTGACGAGGATGACCGGCTTCACGGCCTTCTCCTTTTCACTCGATTTCTCGGAACTCGCGGAGGTGTTGGAGCAGCCCGCGAGCGCGACTCCGGCGAGCGCGACGGCTCCGGTTGCTGCGGCGCCCATGAAGCCGCGGCGTGACATCTGGTCGGACATGGTTTTTCCTTTCCTCGGTTTGCCGGTCCCCGGCGACAGTTGCTTGTCGGCACAAGCGAAAGAAAAGCGCACCCCTCGGGGTTCACAAGGAGCTAACGCCACGGCGATGCCGTGAGGAAAAGGCGAAGCAGTCTGGCTTGGGGCGCGAGGCGGTTCGCCCGCGCGTCCTATACAGTAATGTCCCTTGCCCAGGATTCCCACCTGGTTCCCTCCGCAAGCCAGCGCGGGCTGTGCGGGCGCCGCGCCGGTCATTTCCTTTTATCCGATTGTCATATGCTCGTTGCCGAATCTTTTACTATGATAGTGGGCACTTGTGAACGTGTCAAAGCCAGGGCGGGCGGCATTGCGCCTCCTGCCTGCGTATTTGCGCCGATTGCCGCCGCAGGCGCCGTGTTTTGCCCGCTGCGCGAATGGCGGCGTAAACGGTTGCGATGAGAAACGGGAAGGGAAGGCTCGGATGATTCATATCGTTGGCGCAGGCTCGGGCGCCGCCGACCTTATCACACTGCGCGGGGCGCGCCTTCTGCGCGCGGCCGACGTGGTCGTTTGGGCGGGAAGCCTTGTGAACCCCGAGCTGCTCGCTGAGTGCAAGGAATCCTGCATCGTCTACGACAGCGCGCACATGACCTTGGAGGAAGTGCTCGACGTGATGTGCGCGGCAGATGCGCGGGGCGAGGAAGTGGTGCGCCTGCACACGGGCGACCCGTGCCTGTACGGCGCCATCCAGGAGCAGATGGACGCGCTCGACGCGCGCGGCGTGGACTACGAGGTGGTGCCCGGCGTGTCGAGCTTTTGCGGTGCCGCGGCGGCGCTTCGCCAGGAATACACGCTGCCGGGAATCAGCCAGTCGGTCGTGATCACGCGGCTTTCCGGACGTACCCCCATGCCCGCGGGCGAGGGCATGCGCACCATGGCGGAAAGCGGCTCGACTATGGTCATCTTCCTGAGCTCGGGTATGCTCGCCGAGCTTTCCGCCGAGCTTTTGGCCGCGGGCCGCAGCTCCGACGAGCCGGCGGCGCTCGTGTACAAGGCGACCTGGCCTGAGGAGCGCGTGGTGCGATGCACAGTGGGCACGCTCGCCGATGCGGGCGCGCGAGAGGGCATCGACCGCACGGCGCTCGTGGTGGTGGGCCGCGTGCTCGGGGCTCGCGGCGGGCTTGCGCACAACGGCGCGCAAGCGGAGTCGTACGAGCGCAGCAAGCTTTACGACCCTTCGTTTGCCACGGGGTATCGGAAGGCGAGCAGTTAGCGTGGCCTTCGAGCACTACATATATACCGGGACGACCCGCCTGCGCTGCGGCTACACCACGGGGAGCTGCGCCGCGCTCGCGGCGAAGGCAGCCTGCGAGATGCTCTTGTCACGAAAGCCCGTCGGCCTCGTGTCGATCGTCACCCCCGGCGGGCTGCCCGTCGAGACGGACGTGGTCGACGCATGCATCGGCGAGGGGTGCGCCCAGTGCGCCGTGCGTAAGGACGCGGGCGACGATGCCGATGTGACCGACGGCGTGCTCGTGTACGCGCGCGTGGAACATTCGGGGTCGGGCACGGGTGCTGCGGACAGCAAGGACGTGCCCGCGCACGAATCGGAAGTTTCCGTCGATGGCGGCGTGGGCGTGGGGCGCGTGACGTTGCCCGGGCTCGAGCAGCCGGTGGGGGCGGCCGCCATCAACGCGACGCCGCGCGCGATGATCACTTCGGCGGTGCGCGAGGTGTGCGCCGCGCACGGCTTTTCTGGAAATATTGCTGTGACGATTTCGGTACCCGAGGGCGTTTCCCTAGCCGAAAAGACCTTCAACCCGCACCTGGGGATAGAGGGCGGCATCTCCATCCTGGGCACGACGGGCATCGTCGAGCCTCGCAGTCTCGCTGCCTTGCGCGACAGCATCGAGCTCGAGATCCGGCAGCATGCGGCTATGGGGCGGCGCGGAGTCGTGCTCACGCCCGGCAACTACGGCGGGCAGTTCATCTCGGGGCATTTCCACCTAAACGGTGCGCCGGTGGTCTTCATCTCCAACTTTGTGGGCGATGCGATTGATTGCTGCGTTCGCGAGGGATTCACCAATGTCCTTCTTGTGGGACACATCGGCAAGCTGGTGAAGGTCGCTGGCGGCATCATGGACACCCATTCGCGTACCGCCGACTGCCGCGCGGAGATTCTGGCCGCCCACGCGGCCTTGGCCGGCGCGGGCGCGAAGACCGTGCGCGAGATCATGTCGTCGGTCACGACCACGGCGGCGCTCGAGGTAATCGAGGCCGCCGGCGTGGGGGACGCTGCGCGCGCCTCGCTCGCTGCGGCAATCGAGGACAGGTTGCGCCGCCGCGCGGCGGGCGCATGCGACATCGCCGCGGTCGTGTTCGACGCCGAGCGCCGCGAGCTTTTCCGCACGTCGGGCGCCGATGCAGTTATCGGGGAATTGGGGGCGACGTATGAGTAAAGGCGTGCTGTATGGGGTGGGCCGCGCAATCGGCTGGCCAGGGACGAAGGTGGTCATGAAGGCGCGCCGCTCGCTTGCGGACACGAAGCGCATCCTTCGCGAGGAGGGCGCCTTCGACGGTGGCGAGCTCGTAGAGGACTGTGGGCTTCCGGGCGAGCGCGTGTACCGTTCGCTCGACGATGTGCCCGATCGGGGCAGCTACTTCTCGACGATGGTGGTGCGCTAGATGAGGGTTTCCTGCATAGCGTTCACTGAGAGGGGGTATGCGTTGGCGGAGCGCACCGCACGCGCGCTTTCCGATTGCGCACAGACAGGTGAAGATGACCCTGGCTGGGACGTTTCCGTTTCGCGCGGGTTCGGCGAGGGGAAGGCCGACCTGCGCGCATGGACGGCGCTCGCGTGGGAAGCGTCGGACGCGCTTCTGTTCGTGGGCGCGGCGGGCATCGCCGTGCGGGCGATCGCGCCGCATGTCGCCTCGAAGGCAACCGATTCCGCGGTTGTGGCGATCGACGAGGCGGGGCGCTTTGCCGTCCCGCTTTTGTCGGGGCATTTGGGCGGTGCGAACGAGCTTGCGCAAACTGTGGCACGCGCGGCAGGGGCCATCCCCGTCATCACCACGGCGACCGACGTCCGCGGCGTGTGGGCGGTGGATACGTGGGCGCGCTGTGCGGGGCTCGCCGTTTCGAATCCCGAGGCCATCAAGCGAGTGTCGGCGCGGCTGCTTTCGGGCGGGCGCGTGGCGCTCTATTCCGACATGCCGATTTCGGGACAGCCGCCTGAGGGGGTTGACATTGCGTCCGACCGCGCTCGGGCCGATATCGTCGTGTCGCCGTTCGCTGGCGCTAATGCAGGTGCGTCCGTTCGCGCCTTGGAGACAACGGGCGAGGTCGTGCCCGCCGGTGAGACGTGGAAGCCGGCGGGCGTGCGGGCGCAGGCGCCTGCGCCCGAGCCGCTTCGCCTTGTCGTGCCCTGCATCGTTGCGGGCATAGGGTGCCGTCGCGGTGCGTGCGCCGAAGCGATCGAGGAGGCGTTTCTTCTCGCGTGCGGGCAGGCGGGTATCTCGCCTTCGGCCGTGCGCGAGGCGGCGACGATCGAAGTGAAGGCGCACGAGGAGGGTCTGCTCGCCTTCTGCCGCGCGCGCAATATCCCGCTTGCGACGTATTCCGCAGAGGAGTTGTCGCAGGTCGAAGGCAGCGTTTCGCCATCTAATTTCGTGCGCGCGACGGTGGGGGTCGACAACGTGTGCGAGCGCGCGGCGCTCGCGGACGGGGGCAAACTTATCTTCCCGAAGCTCGCTCACGGCGGCGTGACCGTCGCGTTTTCCAAGGTAACTATCGAACTTTCGTTTAAGGAGCGGTGATGGGAAAGCTCTTCGTGGTGGGGATCGGCCCGGGCGGCCCCGACGGCATGACGATTGCGGCCCGGCGCGCGCTCGAGGCGGCCGACATCGTTGTGGGGTACACGAAATACGTGGAGCTCGCGCTCGCCGCCGTGCCCGACGCGGCGCATCTCGCGACGCCGATGATGCACGAGGTTGAACGGTGCCGCCTGGCGCTTTCGCGCGCGCAGAGCGGAGAAGCCGTGGCGCTCGTGTGCAGCGGTGACGCGGGCGTGTACGGCATGGCGAGCCCCGTGCTGGAGCTTGCGGAGGACTACCCCGATGTAGACGTGGAAGTTATCGCCGGGGCCACCGCGGCTCAGAGCGGGTCGGCGGTGCTCGGCGCCCCGCTTGCCCACGACTTCGCGGTCGTGTCGCTCTCCGACCTGCTCACGCCGTGGGAGGTCATCGAGCGCAGGCTCGCCGCCGTGGCGAGCGCCGACTTCTGCATCTGTTTGTACAACCCGCGCAGCAGAAAGCGCGCCGACAGGCTCTCGCGCGCGGCGAAGATTATGCTCGAATGGAAGGCCCCCGACACGCTCTGCGGCTGGGTACGCAACATCGGGCGCGAGGGGCAGCAGTCGGGCATGTGCAGGCTCTCCGAGCTGGGGGAGATCGACGCCGACATGTTCACCACCGTGTTCGTCGGCAACGCTGACACGAAGCTCGTAGGCGGCCGTATGGTCACGCCGCGCGGGTATCGGGAGATTCCATGCGAAAGGTAACGATCATCGGGGCGGGGCCCGGAAACCCCGACTTGCTCTCGCGCGCGGCGCTCGACGCGATCGACATCGCCGACGTGGTCATCGGCGCTCATCGCGCGCTTGCCGGCATCGACGTGCCGCCCGACGTGGTGAGATGCGAGCTCGTGAAGACGGCGGACATCGTCGCCGCGCTCACCGATGCGGCGTCGTGGCGGCGCGCCGTGGTCGTGATGACGGGCGATGTGGGGCTGTTCAGCGGCGCGCGCCGCCTGGTGGAGGCGCTCTCCGGCGACGCGCAGGTGGACGTGCGCGTTGTTCCCGGCATAAGCTCAGCGTCGTATCTCGCCGCGCGCCTCGCGCGTCCATGGCAGGATTGGCGCTTCGCGAGCGCTCACGGCGTGGCGTGCGACATCGTGGCCGAGGCCGAGCGCGCAGGTGAGCTCTTCCTCGTCACGTCGGGCGGGGAAGATCCCTCGCGGCTTTCGGGCGAGCTTGTGCAGGCGGGCTTCGGGGACGCGAGCGTGACGGTGGCCGAGCGCCTGTCGTACCCCGACGAGCGCATCACCTGCGCGACCGCAAGTGAAATCACAGGTCAGACGTTCGACGACTTGAACGTGATGCTTATCGATTTCGCAGGCAGCGCCGGGTCGCCTGCGGGCTCTAGCGCAGCCTCCGAGGTGCCGGCCGGCGTGTCTGCGCCCGCGGCGGCTTCTTCCGCGGCGGACTCTGCGGGCGCATCCCGCGCCGCGAGTTCCCGCTGGCCGTACGCTTCCTCGGGCATTCCCGACGAGCTCTTCATCCGCGGCGACGTTCCCATGACCAAGCAGGAGGTGCGCGCCGTCGCGCTCGCGAAGCTGCGCCTTACCGCGACCGACACCGTGTGGGACGTCGGCGCCGGCACGGGGAGCGTGTCGATCGAGGCGGCGCTCGTCGCGCGAGCGGGGTCGGTATGGGCGGTCGAGCGCAACGCGGCCGGCGTGCGGCTCATCCGAGAGAACGCGGATGCATTCGGGTGCGGCAACGTGCATGCGGTCCCCGGTGTCGCCCCCGAAGCGCTCGCGATACTGCCCGTCCCCGACGCCGTGTTCGTCGGCGGGAGCGCGGGCGAGCTTCCCTCCATCGTGGAGGTGGCGCTCGAGAAGAACTCGCAGGTTCGCCTGTGCGTGCCATGCGTCACCGTTGAGACGCTCACCGAGGCGTGCACGCTCCTCTCGAGTTCGCGCTTTAAGGGGTTCGAGGCTTGCCAGGTGTCGGCCGCCCGCGCCGAGGCTGTAGGCTCGCACCATCTTATGAAGGCGCAAAACCCCGTGTTCCTCGTCAGCGCGCGTGGTGCAGGTGGGGAAGGCGGCGCCCGGTGAGCACGACCATCCCGCGCTTCATGGTCGCTGCGCCCTCGAGCGGGAGCGGCAAGACGGTCGTTACGTGCGCGCTCCTGCGCGCGCTCGCGCGCCGCGGCCTCGCATGCGCGGCCTTCAAATGCGGCCCCGACTACATTGATCCGCTCTTTCATCGCCGCGTCGTGGGCGCGCGCTCGGGCAACTTAGACGGCTTCTTCACCGACGCCCCGACGCTGCGCGCCCTGCTCGCACGCGGCGCCGCGGGTGCGGATATCGCGGTGCTCGAGGGGGTCATGGGCTTCTACGATGGCATGGCGCCCGGCGTGGCCGACGCGAGCAGCTACCAGGTTGCGCGCGACACGGAAACGCCGGTCGTTTTAGTGGTGAACGGGCGCGGGGCGTCTTTATCGCTCGCCGCCGTAATTCGCGGCATCGCCGAGTTCCTGCCTTGTGCGAACGTGCGCGGCGTCGTGCTGAACAAGACGAGCGCCGCTGCCTGCGCCTACGCGGCGCCTGCGATCGAGAAGCACACGGGCGTCGCGGTTTTGGGGAATATCCCCGCCGACGAGGCGTTCTCGCTCGAAAGCCGGCATCTGGGGCTTGTAACCGCCGACGAGGTCGAGCAGCTCTCCGAGCGCATCGACAAGATGGCCGAGCTGGTGGAAAAGAGCGTCGACGTCGACCGCTTGCTCGAAATAGCGGCAACGGCACCCGATATCCGCGAGGAACCTTACCGGTTGGAGCCGATCACGGGAGCGCGGCCCATCGTCGCCGTCGCGCGTGACGAGGCGTTCTCGTTCTACTACGAGGAGAACCTGCGCGCTCTCGAGGACCTGGGTTGCGAGCTGGCCTTTTTCAGCCCCCTGTGTGATAGCGAGTTGCCCCGGGGGACAAGCGCCCTCTATCTGGGGGGCGGCTACCCGGAGCTCCATGCGCGTCAGCTCTCCGAGAACGCGCCGATGCGCGAAGCGGTGCGGCGCGCGGTGGAATCCGGCATGCCGACGGTCGCCGAATGCGGTGGGTTTCTGTACCTGCAGCGCGAAATCGCCGATAGCGAGGGGCGGCGCTGGCCTGTTGCGGGCGCCCTTGAGGGCGCAAGCGAGAACGGGGGAAGGCTGTCCCATTTCGGGTACGTGGAGCTCACTTCCCAACGCGACGGGCTCTACGGGCCGCGCGGCACACGCATCCGCGCGCACGAGTTCCACTACTGGCAGTCCACCTGCCCGGGCGGCGACTTCTGGGCGCAGAAGCCCCGGCGCGACAAGGGCTGGCCGTGCATGACGGCCACCCCGTCCCTGGTGGCGGGCTTTCCGCATGTGTACTATCCCGCGAACCCCGACGTTGTGCGCGCGTTCGCATCTGCCGCAGCGTCGTTCGCAGAGAGGAGACGGCATGGCTGAAACAACCGAAACCGCGCTTGCCTGCATTCGCGAGGAAGTCGAGCGCGCGTTCTCGTCGGCGCCGGGCGCCGTGCTCGAAGCCGCGCTTTCCCGGATCGCGCCTGCAGACGAGTGCGCCCGCGCCGCCGCGTACGCCGCGTGGGACTCCATCGCGCACCCCTTGGGGGGATTGGGCGACTTTGAAGACGCCGTCGCGTGTATCGCCGCAGCTCAGGGGAGCGCCGAGGTTGCCGAGTTTCCCCGTGCGCTCGCGGTATTCTTCTCCGACAACGGGGTCGTTGCCGAAGGCGTGTCGCAAAGCGGGCAAGACGTGACGCGAGCCGTCGCGCGCAACATGTGCGAGGGGGCCACGAGCGCCTGTCGCATGGCGGCGTTCGCGGGTGCCGAGGTCGTGCCCGTCGACGTGGGTATGGCCCGGGGCATAGAAGACGCGCGCATGGTGCGCGCGAACGTACGGCGGGGGAGCGGCAACATCGCGCGCGGCTCCGCTATGTCTCGCGATGAGGCCGTGCGCGCGATCGATGTCGGAATCGCCGTCGCGTGCGGGCTTGTCCGCGCCGGCGTGCGCCTTCTCGCCGCGGGCGAGATGGGCAGCGGCAACACGACCACCTCGGCGGCGGTGGCCGCAGTGCTCATCCGGGCGGACGCGCGGAGCCTCGTCGGGCGCGGCGCGGGGCTCTCGGACGCCTCGCTCGCGCGCAAGCGCGACGTGGTCGAGCGCGCTATCGACGCGAACTCGCCCGATCCTGCCGACCCGATCGACGTGCTCTCGAAGGTGGGCGGCTTCGACATCGCGGCGATGTGCGGCTTCTACCTGGGGGCCGCGGCCTCGAAGGCGCCGGCGCTCCTCGACGGGGTCATATCCTGCACGGCGGCCCTGTGCGCGGCGCGCCTGTGCCCCAACGCCTTGGGCTACCTCGTGGGCACCCACGCATCAAGCGAACCCGCAAGCCAGGAGCTCCTTCGCGAGCTCGGCATAAAGGCACCCCTCGACGCAGGCATGCACTTGGGCGAGGGCGCGGGCGCCATGGCGTATCTGCCCCTTCTTGATTCGGCGCTGCGCGTGTACCGGGATGGGAAGACGTTCACGGCGACTGGCATGGCTGCTTACGAGCATTTCGAGGCCGGGAAATGACGGTGACGTTCGTTATCGGCGCCGCCGCGAGCGGCAAGAGCGCCTATGCCGAGTCCCTGTGCCTCGGACACGACGGCCCCCGCGTGTACCTGGCAACGATGGAGCCCTTCGGGGAAGAGGGCACCCGCCGTATCGCGCGCCATCGGGCGATGCGCGAGGGCAAGGGTTTTTCCACCCTCGAGCGCACGCGTGACGTGGGCACTGCAGTGCCCGGGCTTCCGCGCGGCTGCACGCTTCTTTTGGAGGACGTGGGCAACCTGGTTGCGAACGAGCTTTTCGCGGAAGGCGGCTTGTCCCCACGTGACCCCGGCGCTGCGGCGCTCGAGGTGCTCGGAGGCATCGAACGGCTCGCTCAGGCCGCTGCGTATACGGTGGTGGTCTCCGTCGACGTGTTCGCCGATGGGATGCGCTACGATGAGGGGACCGAGGCATGGAGGCGCGCGCTCGCGCGCGTGAACGCGGGCGTGGCGGCGCTGGCCGACCGCGCAGTCGAAGTGGTATGCGGGATTCCCGTGTGGATGAAAGGCGAAGGACCTACAAGGTGAAGATAGCAGAGGCAATCTGCGCGGCGTTCGGAACGTTCTCGCGCATCCCCGTCCCGAAATCGGCCTGGACCGATTTCGGATCAACCCATGCGCTTGCCGCGTTTCCCCTGGTGGGCGTTGCGGAAGGCTTCCTCATGACGTCGTGGGGGCACGTGGCGAACCTGCTCGGCGTGCCCGCGACCATCGTCGCGGCCGTGCTCGTGGCGTTGCCTGTGGCGGTGACGGGAGGCATCCACCTAGACGGGCTCTGCGACACCTCCGATGCGCTTGCAAGTTGGGCCCCGCGCGAGCGAAAGCTCGAGATCATGCACGACCCGCGGGCGGGCGCCTTCGGGGTTATCGGTGTTGTCGTGTACCTTATTCTGCAGTTTTCCCTGTTCACCGCGCTGCCGCTTACGACGGGGGCGTTCCTCGCGCTTCTGTGCTCGCTCGTGTTCTCCCGCGCGCTTTCGGGGCTCGCCGTGGAATGCTGGCCTGCCGCGCGGGCGGACGGTATGGCCGCGGGGCTCTCGCCTTCGAAGAAGCGCGCGGCGATCGTCGTGCCGCTTTGCGCTTTCGCTGCGGCTTCGGCTGCAGGGATGGTCGCGTGCGCTCGGGCCGTCGGCGCCCTTATGGCGGTGGCGGGGCTTTTGGCGCTCGCGTGGTACCGCCATGTTGCCCTGTCCCGCTTCGGCGGGGTGACGGGGGATTTGGCCGGATGGTTTCTGCAATGGGCCGAGCTCGCGATGCTTGCCATGCTGGTGGCGGGGGGCATGCTCCTATGAGGCTCGTGGTAGGTGGCGTGCATTCGGGGAAGAGGACCTTCGTGCGCGAAAAGCTCGGGTTCGCGGCGGACGATTTCGTCGACGCGGCGCAGCTTGCGGAGGGCGGCGTGCCCGCGGCTTTTGCCGGTCGCGTCGCGTACCGTGCTGAGGAACTCGTACGCGCGCTCGACATTGATCTGGCGCTCGAGCGGCTGATCGGCTTCGACGCAGTGATTCTGTCCTTGGTCGGCTCTGGGGTCGTCCCTATGCATGCGGAAGACGCCCAATGGCGCGAGCGCGCGGGGCGCCTGGGATGCGCGCTCGCTGCGCGCGCCGACGTCGTCGTGCGCATGACGTGCGGGATTCCCCAGGTCATCAAAGGAAACCTTGCCGATGCGCCTCGAGGGACGCAGGGCGCGGGCGCGCCTTTGGAAGTCGTCTTCGTGCGCCATGGTGCCACGGCGGGCACGGAAGACCATCGCTACAGCGGGGCGGGCACCGACGAGCCCCTGTCGAGCGCGGGCGAGCGCGCTTTGCGCGATCTCGCGTGCGATCGTGACGTGTTCCGTGTTATCACAAGCGGCATGGCCCGCACCGACCAGACGGCGCGCATCCTCTTCCCGAACGCTGAGCTTATGGCGTGCCCCGGTCTGCGCGAGATGGATTTCGGCGACTTCGAGGGGCGAAGCGCCGCCGAGCTTAAAGAGGATGCGCGCTACCGCGCCTGGGTAGACTCCTGGTGCGAGACGCGCTGCCCGCATGGCGAGGGCAAGAGCGATTTCACCCGCCGCGTCGTCGCGGCGTTTCGGGAGGCGTGCAAATCGGAACGCGCCCAGGGGAGTGGGCGCGCCGTCTTCGTCGTTCACGCGGGTACCGTGAAAGCGCTACTCTCCGAGCTAGCTGTCCCGAAAATGGGATACTTCGACGTTCATACCGAGCCGGGCGGCGCATGGGCCGCCACCTGGGATGGGCGCTGCCTTCGCGACGTTCGCCCCGCTTCGGGGGGCGATGCCCGGTGATGACGATTTTTGCCGTCGCCGCCGGGTTCGCGGCCGACCTTGCCTTCGGCGACCCGCGCTGGCTTCCCCATCCCGTTGTCGCCATGGGGCGCGCGATCACGTGGGCCGAAGGCCGCCTGCGGGGCGCATTCCCGCAAACGTCCGCGGGCACGCGTGCCGCAGGGCTTGTGCTCGCCGTGGCGCTTCCGCTTGCGTGTGGGCTTTTGACCTGGGGTATCCTACACCTTTGCGGAATGGTTCACTCCGGCTTGCGCTTCGTGGCCGAGGCATGGGCGAGCTATCAGATTCTCGCAGCATGCGAGCTGCGCCGCCAGAGCCTGGCCGTGGCCCGCGCGTTCTCGAAGGGCGGCCTTGTCGCGGCGCGTGAAGCTGTCGGGCTCATCGTGGGACGCGACACGTCTGTTCTCGACGAGCAGGGCGTCGCGCGCGCCGCCGTGGAAACGGTGGCGGAGAACGCGAGCGACGGCGTCATCGCGCCGCTTTTCTACCTTATGATCGGGGGTGCGCCCTTGGGCATGGCGTACAAGGCGGTGAACACGCTCGACAGCATGGTGGGCTACAAAAACGAGCGCTACATCGACTTCGGCTGCGCCTCGGCGCGCCTCGACGATGCGGTGAACTGGATTCCCTCGCGCTTATCGGCCCTGTTCATGATCGCCATGTGCCCGATCGTCGGGCTTGACGCGCGCGGGGCGGCGCGCATCTGGCGCCGCGACAGGCGTCGCCATGCGAGCCCGAACGCGGCGCAGACCGAGTCAGCGTGCGCGGGCGCGCTCGGGCTGCGCCTGGCAGGGCCCGCGGTGTATTTCGGCAAGCTCGTTGAGAAACCGACGATAGGCGACGCGTCCCGTGAAATCGAGTGGGGCGACATCGCCCGGGCGACGAGGCTCATGCTCGCCGCGTCCGTATGCGCGCTCGTCGTCTTCGGCGCCGCGCGCGCGGCGGTCGTGCTCGCCGTGGGGGCGATGGCATGAGGGAAGACCACGCCGCGTCCCGGGCTGCGGGGGGAATCCTGCGCGCCCGTGCGCATGGGGGCAGCTCGCAATCGCTCGGCATCGCTTGCGAAGGGGGCGCCTCCGACCTCATTGACTTCTCGGTGAACGTGAATCCGGCAGGCCCCTCGCCGCGCGCCGTCGCCGCAGCTTGCAAGGCGCTTTCTCGAATCGACGCCTACCCCGATAGGGAAAGCCTCGCCCTCGTTCGCGCCCTAGCGCGTGCCCAGGGCATTCCCGAAGATACTATCGTCTGCGGCGCGGGCGCGTCCGACATCATCTGGCGGCTCGCCGCGGCGATGCGCCCGAAACGCATCGTCGTGTGCGCGCCGACGTTCTCTGAATATGCGGAGGCGGCATCGTACTACGGCGCATGCGTGCAGGAGTTCCCGCTCTCCGAAGCGGACGACTTCGACGTGCCCGCCTCCTTCGCCCGCGCGATCGAGGGGCCGGGAGACGTGGCGTACCTCTGCAATCCGAACAACCCGACGGGGCGCCTCGTCGACCCCAGCGTGATCGATGCCGCGGCTTGCCGCTGCGAGCAGGTGGGCGCGCTGCTCGTCGTGGACGAGTGCTTCCTCGGATTTGCGCCCGACGCCCGCGAAAGGAGCGTGGCCGCATGCGCCGCGTGTTCGCGCCATGTGGCCGTGCTCTCCGCGTTCACCAAGCTCTATGGAATGGCGGGGTTGCGGTTGGGATATCTGATCAGCGGAAACGCCCAACTCATCGAGGGGATTCGCCGGGCGGGGCAGGCGTGGCCCGTCTCCTCGGTCGCCGAGGCCGCGGGCATCGCCGCCCTGGAAGACGTCGAATACGTCTCGCGCACGCGCGATGTATTGGCGGGCGAGCGAGCGTGGCTTTCCCACGAGCTCTCCTCGCTCGGGCTTTCCGTCGTGCCGTCGGATGCGAACTTCCTTTTAGTCCGCACGCCGGCGAAAGACATCCCCGAGCGCCTGTATAAACAGGGGGTTTTGGTCCGCACGTGCGACTCGTTTTCGGTACTGTCCCGTTTCTGGTGCCGCGTCGCGGTGCGCACGCGCAAGGAGAATGCCCGGCTTGCGATGGCCTTCAGCCGCGCGCTTCGGGTGGAAGGTGCATCGGGCGAAGCCGAACCCGACGAACGGGGCGGCGCTTCTTGCAGCGGCGCTATGGCGGGCGCGGATGGCCGAGGCTCAGCGAAGGAGGTCGATACCCGTGGGTAGGGCGAAGCCCATCATGATCCAGGGCACCATGTCGAACGCGGGGAAGAGCCTGCTTGCGGCGGGGCTGTGCCGTGTGCTTTCGCAGGACGGCCTGCGTGTGGCTCCCTTCAAGAGCCAGAACATGGCGCTCAACAGCGGTGTCACGGCCGACGGGCTCGAGATGGGGCGTGCCCAGATCATGCAGGCCGAGGCGTGCGGCATCGCGCCCGACGTGCGCATGAACCCCATCCTGCTCAAGCCCGAAAGCGACCACCGAAGCCAGCTCATCGTGGCCGGCAAGGCGCAGGGAGCCTTCGCTGCGAGGGACTACTTCGCGCGAAAGAAGGCGCTCATGCCGCAGATTTTGGAGGCGTTCGATTCGCTCGCGGAGGAAAACGACGTCATCGTCATCGAGGGCGCCGGCAGCCCCGCCGAAATCAACCTTTCCGAAAACGACATCGTCAACATGGGGCTCGCGCGCGCCGTGTCCTCCCCCGTGCTGCTCGTGGGCGACATCGACCCAGGCGGGGTGTTTGCCCAGCTCTACGGCACGGTCGCGCTCTTTGCGCCCGAGGATCGCGCGCTTTTGCGGGGGCTTGTGGTGAACAAGTTCCGCGGCGATGTGGAAATCCTGCGCCCGGGTTTGGCCCCGCTGGAGAAGATGTGCGGGGTTCCCGTCGTGGGGGTCGTGCCGTATCTTACGCTCGACCTGGACGACGAGGACTCGCTTGCGCCGCGCCTATCTGCCCGCGAGGCGCGCGGCGTCATCGACGTCGCCGTCGTGCGCCTTCCGCATCTGTCGAACTTCACCGACTTCGACCCGCTTTCGCGCGTGCCCGGCGTGGGCGTGCGCTACGTTTCCTCGACGACCGATCTGGGCCGACCCGACCTGGTGGTGCTTCCCGGCTCGAAGACCACGCTCGACGACGCGCGCTGGCTTGTGGCTAGCGGCATCGGAGCCTGTGTACGCGCTCTTTCGGGCGCGGGCACGCCGGTGCTCGGCATATGCGGAGGTTACCAGCTTTTGGGAGACGAGCTTTCCGACCCGCACGGCAGGGAAGGCGCTGGCACCGCGCGCGGGCTCGGGCTCATCCCTGCAAGTACGGTGTTCAAGGAGGAAAAGCGCCTCGCCCAGTCGGAGCTGCGCATTACGGGCGCCCAAGGCGCGTTCTCGGTGTGGAACGGCATGACGGCGCGCGGGTACGAGATTCACGACGGCGAAACGTCCGTCTCCTGCGCCCCTGCGGGCACGATTGGCGGCAAACCAGAAGGCGCGGCCTGCGGAAACGTGTTCGGAACCTATCTCCACGGCCTGTTCGACGAACCGGGGGTGGCACTCGCCCTCGCGCGCTCGCTTGCGCGCATGCGCGGCCTGCCCGAGAGCGTCGTGGGTGCTGAGGGCGCGGTGTCCGCGGCCGATCACCGTGCGCGCGAGTTCGACCGCCTGGCCGACTCCGTGCGCGGGGCGCTCGACATGGAGTATGTCTACCGCATTATCGAGGAGGGCGTATGATCCACGTGTATCATGGCGACGGCAAAGGCAAGACCACGGCGGCGATGGGGCTCGCCCTTCGCATGCTCGCCGCAGGCCGCCGCGTCGTCGTTGTGCAGTTCCTGAAAGACGGCGAAAGCGGGGAGGCGCGCCTGCTCTCCGAGCATTTCGGCGTGCCCGTGTTCGCGGGGAAGGCGTCGGACAAGTTTACCTGGTCCATGACGTCGGAAGAACTTGCCGCGACGCGCGAGTTGCACGATGGGAACCTCGCTTCTGCGCTCGCCGAGCTCGAGGGCGCGCAGGAGGGGCTGCTCGTGCTCGACGAGGCGCTCGACGCGCTTTCGAAGGGGCTTGTCGACGAGGCGCTCGTGGACCGCGCGCTCGATATGTCCGCGCGCGGCGTCGAAGTAGCGCTCACCGGGCGCGCGCCTTCCCGCAAGATCGTGGAGAAGGCCGACTACATAACCGAGATGCGGTGCGAGAAACACCCCTACGAGCAGGGGATATGTGCACGGGAAGGAGTGGAGTACTAGATGGATTCCAAGGAGATGGCGCCCGGCGACATCGAGCGGCGCAGCTTTAAAATCATCCCCGAAGAGCTGGGCGGCCGCACGTTCCCGCCGCTCGAAGAGCCCGTCGTGAAGCGCGTCATCCACACCACTGCCGACTTCTCGTACGCCGATTCCCTCGTGTTCACCCATGACGCCGCGCACTGTGCGCTCGACGCACTGCGCGCAGGGGCCACGGTGCTCACCGACACGAACATGGCGCTCGCAGGCATAAGCAAGCCCGCGCTCGCGAAGATCGGCTGCCAGGCCGTGTGCTATATGGCCGACCCGGATGTCGCCGCAACGGCGCGCGCCGCGGGCACGACTCGCGCCGTTGCGAGCATGGACAAAGCTTGCGGCATCGAGGGTCCGCTCATCGTGGCCGTCGGCAACGCTCCCACAGCACTTCTGCGCCTCGCCGAGCTCATGGACGCGGGGAAGATCGCGCCCGCGCTCGTCGTTGGGGTGCCGGTTGGGTTTGTGAACGTGGTCGAGGCAAAAGAGGAGCTACTCGCGCGACGCGTGCCGGCCATCGTCGCGAGGGGTCGCAAGGGCGGCTCGACCGTGGCGGCCGCCATTATGAACGCGCTGCTCTACCAGATCACGCGCCCAGGCGGCCCGAAGTGACGGCCCCCGCATCCGCGCCGGCGCTGCGCATCTTCGCCGGCACCACCGAGGGCCGCCTCCTGTGCGAATGGGCGAGCGGGGCGGGAATCCCCGCCCGTGCCTACGCGGCAACCGAGTACGGAGGCGAGCTTTTGGGCGAGCTTCCGGGCATCGAGGTGCATGCGGGCAGGCTCGACGAGGGCGACATGGAGCGTGAGCTTTCCGGCGCGCGCATCGTCGTCGATGCCACGCACCCCTTCGCTACGCTCGCAAGCGGCAACATCCGGGCCGCTTCGCTCGCCGTGGGTGCACGATGCCTGCGCCTTGCGCGCCCGGCCGAGGCGCTGCCCAAAGGCGTCGTGCCGGTCGCGTCGATCGCCTGCGCGGCGCGCTTTCTCTCCGAGAACCCGGGTCGCGCGCTTCTCACGACGGGGAGCAAGGAGCTTGCTCCCTACACGCGCGTCGCCGATTTCGCGGAGCGCTTCTTCGTGCGCGTGCTCCCGCTGCCCGGTGCTATAACGAAGTGCATGGACGCGGGGTTTTCGCCGTCGCACGTCATCGGCATGCAGGGGCCCTTCACCCGCGAGCTTAACGAGGCGATGCTTCGGCAGGTGGGCGCCCAGTGGCTTGTGACCAAGGACTCGGGAACCGTAGGCGGCACGGCCGAGAAGCTCGTCGCCGCGCGCGACGCGGGAGCGCGCTGCATCGTGGTCACCCGTCCCGCCGAGGGAGGCGGGACCCTTTCGCTTCGTGAAGTGGAAGACGCGCTCTTACGGGAGTTCGCGCGCTAGGCGCTCGCCGCGCCTAGGGCCCTTCAATCAGTTGCAGTGAAATAGTGTCTGTTTTTGCTGTTAGATAGCATATTCAGTCCCTAATTCACCGCAACTTATTGGTGGTGGCTTACTGGTAGCGTAGACACTCGACGGGGTCGAGCTTTGCTGCGCGGCGAGCGGGGTAGAAGCCAAAGATTACGCCGATGCCGACGGAGACGGCGAAGGCCAGCAGCACCGTGGCGATTGAAAAGCTCGGTATGATTTGCCCGCTGGCTCCGAGCTCGCCAAGAATCCCGGATCCGGAGGCAAACATCGCGAGGCCCCAGGCCAGCAGATAGCCAATCAGGACACCTAGCAGTCCGCCGGTGACGCACAGCGCCGAGGATTCGGCCAAAAACTGCGCAGTGATATCGCGACGACTTGCGCCCAGAGCGCGGCGGATGCCGATCTCGCGGATGCGCTCCGTTACGTTGGTAAGCATCATATTCATAATGCCGATACCGCCGACAAGCAGCGAGATGCTGGCGACAGCACCCATGATGAGCGAAAACGCGCCCATAAAGGAGTTGAGTGCATCGATGGCGCTTTTCATGGAGGTCGCCGATACACTGTTGTACTCATCCTCCTCCTCGATGCCCTTCATCGCGCGCACCTTGGACTCGATGGTCTTGCAGAGCTCATCCATGTCCGTGCCCTCGGCGGCGAGCGCCGTCACGCTGGGGAATGAAGGATTCTCGTCGCCAAACAGGCCGGAGATGGTTTCGCGTGGCATATACAGCGTGAGCGAGCCCATGGAGTCGCTGCCGCCGTCAATCACGCCGACAATCTGCACCTCGCCGTTGGACCCCTTGATGGTTTTCCCCAGCGCATCCTGTTCGTTGCCGTAAAGCTGATCGGCGCCGCCGCGGCTGATGAGCGCCACGCGCGAGCCTGATTGAGACTCGGCCTGGGAATAGGTACGCCCCGCAACGAGCTTTCCGGCCCCCACGGCGTCGAGCATGTCGCTATCGACACCCTGTGCCATGACGGTATAGCTTTTATCGCCGGTCTTGTACTCGGTATACGCGCTGTCGACAATGCCGATCTGCTCTATCTGCGGCACCAGTTTTTGAAGCTTCTCGATGTCCGACTCTGTGAGTTCTTGCGACGAATAGATTTGCACCATGCGTGCCGCATTGAGGCCCAGGCTGTTGACCAGGCTGTTTTGGATGCCGCCGATGAGCGAAGTCATGGCGATAACCGAGGCGATGCCGATGACAATGCCCAGGATGGTGAGCAGGCTGCGCCCCTTGTTGGCCTCGAGCGAGTGAAGGGCTTCCTGGATGAGATCGCGGGCGCTCATGCCATCTCTCCTTTCGGCGGGTTGGCGGAGGCGGAAATCATGGGCAGGCTATCCACGGCGCTGCGCAGGGTCCGCGGTGCATGTGGAATATACGCGCCATCGTGAATGCGACCGTCGCGGATGGTCACGGCACGGTCGGCCTCGGCGGCGATGCCGGGGTCGTGTGTGATAAGCACGATGGTTTTGCCGCGCTTCTGGAGCTTATGGAAGGTCTCCATCACAAGCGCTCCGGTAGCGGAGTCCAGGTTTCCCGTCGGCTCATCGGCCAGGATGATGGGCGGGTCATTGACGAGGGCGCGCGCGATTGCGACGCGCTGCATCTGGCCGCCCGAGAGCTCGGATATGCGGTGGTCCCAGTGGTCGACGGGCAGCGTGACAGCCTGCAGCGCGTGAACGGCGCGCATTTCGCGCTGGCTACGGGGCACATTGGTGTAGGCCAGCGGCAGCATGACGTTTTCGATAACCGACAGGCGCGGCAGCAGGTTGAAGCTCTGAAAGACAAAGCCAATGCTCAGGGCGCGGACTTCGGTGAGCTCGTCATCATCGAGCTCGGCCACGTTGAGCCCTTGCAGGTAATAGTCGCCCGCCGTCGGTTTGTCCAGGCAGCCCAGGATGTTCATGAGCGTTGACTTGCCCGAGCCCGAAGGGCCGGTAATGGCGACGAACTCGCCGGGTTCTACCGCCAGGCTCACGTTGTGCAGGATGTGGGCGCAACCCGCCTCGCTCTCAAAAATGCGGTGCACGTTGCGGATGTCGATAACGGGACGCATTACATGCCCTCGTCGTCAGACATGCTGCCCGAATCCGTGCTGTAGCCGCCGTCAGCCGTTGCGTCCGCTCCGGTGTCCATGACGAGGGTGTCGCCATCGCGCAGCTTGGTAACCGGCACGTTGGGGTTGATCTCGTTGCCCTGGTCGTCGCGCTTTACCTGTGTCTTGCCGACTACGGCTTCGTTGTCGTTTTGCGTCACGTCGGTCACCTTCACGCGACGGGTATGCTTGCCCTCGTCATCGGTTGCCACGTTGACGTAATAGTGTTCGCCGTCTTCGGTCATGAGCGCCATCGTCGGCACCATCACCACGTCGTCGAGCTGCTCGGTCACCACCGATACCTCGGCCGTCATGCCCGGCTTCAGGCGCGCGTCGGGCGCCTCTATGAGAATGTCGACGTTAAAGGTTACGCTGCCGCCGCCACCGTTGGCGGCGTCGGAGTTTGCCACCGAGGCGATGGCCGTGACCGTTCCCTGGCTTACGATATCGGGAAACGCGGGATACGTGACGTTGGCACTCTGCCCAACGGCGATCTTGGCGATGTCCTTTTCGCCCACCTGCACGGTCACCTTCATCTTAGATAGGTCGGCGATCTGCATGCACTGCTTGCCGCCGCTCGTATCGCTTTCGCCCATGATCATGCCGCCTGTTACCGTGGCGCCCACCTTGGCGTTGAGCTCCACGATACTGCCCGAGCTCGGGGCCGTGACCGTACGACTGGCCGCCTTGGCGTTCGCCTGATCGAGGTTTGCCTGGGCCGATGCGAGGCTGCGCTGCGCGGCCGATACGGCGTTCGTGTCCGCCGATGCGGCGGAGACGCCAGCCGCTGCGGAAGCTCCATCGACGTCCGTCGTTGGGGTGGCCTGAGCGGCAGCTGCGGCTTTCTTCGCATTAGCGAGGTCTTCTTGAGCGGCAGCAACTGCACGCTGCGCCTCGGCAACGTTGCGATCGAGCTCGTCGTTTTTAATGGTCATAAGCACGTCGCCCTCGTTGACGGATTGGCCCGCCTGCACGTTGATCGAATCGACCGTACCGTCGACAGAAGGGGAGACCACTGAGGACGAAATGGGTTTGAGCTGGCCTTTCGCCTCGACCGTTGTGGTAAACGTGCCCTCGGTCACCATGTCGGTCACCGGCCTGTTGTTGCCTGCGGGCCGTGCGTTGATGGCTAAGGTCACGACAACGGCGATGAGCACAATGGCGGCCACGACGCCGGCCGCAATGCCGCGTCGGATGAGCTTTTTGCGTCGACGTTCGGCACGTTTTGCCTTGAGCTTGGCATATGCCTCTTCATCGGAAATCTCGGTCGCATCGTTCGCGCGTCCGCTCTGCTTATCGGCATGTACGTTTGTAATCAGAGGAATCGTTTCGGTGACATCTTCGAGCGTGTGCCCGGTATCATCCGGGCCCGGGGTGGTCGTGGGGACATTCGGCATAGCGTCTCCTTTATAGAAAGTACCTCGATAAGTATATGCGCCCACCGGTTGGGGCGGGCGCATAGGACGGTTTCTTTCGGAACTGTTAGATTGGTCGCTGCGGTTCCACGTTGTAGGAATGCGCGCGTTGCACTACGAGTGGACAACCACGCACAGACCGACTTTGATGCAATCGTGCAGTGCCTTGGCGTCTGCCAGGCGCAGATTGATGCAGCCGTGGCTACCGCACCACTTATAGGACTCGGCATTATCGAAGCTCTTGTCGTTTTGCCATGTAGCGTCGTGGAAGCCGATCATATTGCCCTCGAACGGCATCCAATAGCTCACCGGGCTCTCATATTTGGGTTTACCGGTCTCGGGGTCCTTGGCTCCGATCAGGGTGCTGCCGCCGTCGTTGCTGTTGATTTGCCACACGCCCTCGGGGGTGGCGTCTTCGCCCGGCTTGCCCGAGATAAAGTTGGCCTCCCAAACGATATTTCCGCTCTCGTCATAGTAGCGCGCGTGCTGTTCGGACAAGTCGACGTCGATATACGCCTTCCAGTCGGGCTCTCCCTTTGCGGTAAAGGTGTCGGCCTTCTGGGAGTACTTGATCTCGATCTCGCCGGTCTGCTTGTTGTTAATGGCGTCCTCGACCTGCTTGGCGAGCGAGCTACTGTCGATGGACCAACCAAAGTCACCGCCTTCGACGGCGCACTGCTTGCCATCGGCGCGCGTCCACCAGCGAGTGGAGCCCACGGTATTAAAGCCGTTGGCGAGCTCGGCTGCCCAGCTACTGATCTGCGACGTATCGAGCGTGGGGTTGGCCGGATCGGCAAAGCTGATCCACTGCAACACGGAGCTGCCATCAACCTTGCCGGCATCCTCGCCGTTGAGCTTGAGGGTCACGTTGACGCCCAAGAAGTTGTTGGCGGCATCGCATGCGGCCTGAATCTGATCATCTGTCAGCGTTCCATTGAGTGGCTCATAGGCATCGTTGCCGAGCTTGGAAAGATCTACGGTCTCGGCCAGCGAGGAAAGCTCGAGCTCGGCATACTTAATGACATGCTCGCGGTTGATTTTTTCGTTGGAGCGCGCCTTCTCGACGGTAAACTTGCCGGCCTGCTCGTCATAGGAGCTATTGGCCTCGAACGTGCCCGAACGGCCCTCGTTAAACTCGTCGATAGCGGCGCCCAGGTCCTCCTCAAACTTCTTTTGGTCAAAGGTGTCGGAGAGCATGGACAGGTCGACGTCTTGATCAAGATCGACTTCGTTGGAGGTAGCAGTTGTTTTGGTCTTGCCGCTTAAGGATTCCACAAGGCGGACCGGCCAAATAAAGGCTTCGTTGTGGTTGATGATTTCTTTTGCAGCAGCTTCACCGTCGACGATGGGTTCATCGGACTCGGGCTGATAAGTCCAGCTAAAGTCATCTCCTGTCACGGTGAGCTTATAGTGCTTCCATGCCGAGTTGACCTTGGTGGCGGCAGACGAAGCGTTGGAGAACGAGACGTCGACGCCGGCGATTGTGGTGTTGGGGTAGGCTACCTGCGAAAACGCTACGACGCCTACGATATAGACAATGACGATTAGACCCAGGACGACAAAGAGTGTCGTCTTTTTGCCCGACTTATTGTTCTTGGCGGATTTGCGCGCGGGGCCGCGATCGCCTCGAGCGTGCGTGGGGGGCTGCTTGGGCGCATTGCCGTTTGCCTGGCGCTGCTGACGTTGCTGACGCTGCTGTCGCTGTTGGTTCGGGCGTTGGGAAGCGTTTGCCGCACCACGCTGCTGACCGTGGCTCGGCGCGATAGGACGCGGCGACTGAACGCCGCCGGTGTGCCTGCTCGGCTGCTGCGGATCGGGAATCAGTTGAGTTCGATCGTTTTGCGACATCGTATGCATATCCTTCGATTTTCGCCTTGCGGTTCATCGTGTTTTTACTGGGCTTGCATTATAGCGATTGCCCTGCTGTTTGTGGTACGGAAACGGTGGCATTCAAAAGAGGTGGGACATTTGTCCCACCTTTGAGTCGTTCTTTGCCGCTATCCGCACACACCGCATTTTGCACAGGCCGAAAGTGCGGCCGGAGCCTGCGCGATGCCGCCCTTTGCCGTCTCGCGCAGCGTGGCCGGCAACGCGTGGCCCACCGAGAGCATGACATGTGCCATCTGGTCAAACGGCACCAAGCTCTTAATGCCTGCGAGGGCGAGTTGTGCCGAGCTAAAGGCCGCTGCTACGCCGATGGCGTTGCGGTTTTGGCAGGGCACCTCCACGAGGCCACCTACGGGGTCACAAACGAGACCCAGCAGGTTACTTAGCGCGATGGAACTGGCGTCAAGCGCCTGCTCGGGCGTGCCGCCGAGCATCTGTACCAGCGCGGCGGCTGCCATGGCGGCGGCGCTTCCGACCTCGGCTTGGCAGCCGCCCTCGGCGCCGGCAACGCAGGCGCTTGTGGTGAGGTTGAGGCCGATGGCGGCTGCGCAGTATAGCGCGTCCATGACCTGCTCGTCGTCGAGCTGCAGGCGATCGGCGAGCGCCAGCACGCAGCCGGGCACAACACCCGCGGAGCCGGCCGTGGGGGCGGCGACGATCACGCCCATCGTGGCGGAGCGCTCGAGCACGGCCATGGCGCGGGCCACGGCATCGGTCTGAACGGGGCCCATCAGGCTTGCACTTAAATCGTTGCGGCCGGTGGCTTCGACGAGCTTGGCCTCGCCGCCGATAAGCCCGCCGAGCGAACGCTGCGGATTGGCGATGGGGGCCGTGGTCTCCTCGCGCATGACGTCGAGCACGCGGCGCATGGCGGCGACGGCGTGGGCCTCGCCGGTCAGACGCGCCTCGCGCACGGCCATAACGGCGCCGATGCTGAGCCCCAGTTCCTCGCACGCATCGAGCAGCTGCTCACCGTCGTCGAAGATTTCCTTGGCCGAGACGCCGGGGGAGAGCGACGAGGCAGAACCGGGGAGCTCGATAAAGGTCGCGTAATCAACATTGTCGAGCTTGCGTAGCATCGGGATAACGGTGTCGTCGGGCGCGCCGTCGGTCTCAAAGACGGAGTAGGCCTGGCCGCCCACTTCGGTGCGGTAGGTGCGGCAGAATGCGATGTTCACGTGGGCGTAGGCGAGCAGGTTGGTGAGCGCGGCGAGTACACCGGGGACGTCCTTGTGCGCCACGAAGAGCGTGGAATACATGCCCGAGATGTCGACGCCGACGCCGTTAATGCGGCTGATGCGCATCTTGCCGCCGCCCAGGCTCTCGCCGCGGACCTGTGCCGTGGCGCCCGTGTCGTCGACCATTTCGATGTCGACGGTGTTGGGGTGGATGGAGGCGTCGTCGCCCTTGATGTCAAAGTGATATTCGAGGCCCTGCTCGCGCGCGAGGTCGAAGGCCTGCTTGATGTTCTCGTCATCGGTGTCGAGGCCCAGTATGCCCGCGACGAGCGCACGGTCTGTGCCGTGGCCGCGGTAGGTGTGGGCGAAGGAGTTCCACAGGCCAAAGGTAACTTTGGTGATGCGGCCTTCCAGCAGGCTGGCGGCAACTTGGGCGCAGCGCAGGGCGCCGGCGGTGTGCGATGAGCTGGGGCCGACCATGACGGGGCCCAAGATCTCGAATGCCGAGGTCGTAGCTAGTGTTTGCGGCTTGCCTGCCATGGGTGCTCCTGTCCTATCCCTTCGTCCCGAGGGGCGGGGCATACTCTGTCCCGCCGTTCCGAGGGCTTTGGTATTTGGTCGCCTGCTCGGGCAGTCCTGACTCGCACGGAGAGCACATTAAGTGCTCTCCGGCTCGTGCGGAACTCGCGACCGACCAAATACCAAAGCCCTCGGAACTTAGGATACATGGTTGGAGTCGCTCTGCTGCGAAATTTATCGGCCTATGACCTATTCCATGTCCCAGGTAGGCTCATCTTCACCACCTTTAAATAAAAAAGAAGTACCGGTTGGAGCCGGTACTTCTTTTGGTACGTTGTTTTTGGCTGTAGCTTTTCGGGTAAGCTTACAGTCCGCAGGCTGCTTTGAGTTCTTCGACTCGGTCGGTTTTCTCCCAGGTGAAGTCGGCGTCTTCGCGACCGAAGTGACCGTAGGCTGCCGTCTTTTCGTAGATGGGGCGACGCAGGTCGAGGTCGCGGATGATTGCGCCCGGGCGCAGGTCGAAGGTCTTCTCTACGGCTTCAACGATTTTGTCCTCGGCAACATGTGCGGTACCGAAGGTGTCGACCATGATTGAGAGGGGCTTGGACACGCCGATGGCGTAGGCAAGCTCGACTTCGCAGCGGTCGGCCAGACCGGCGGCGACCACGTTCTTGGCGACCCAGCGCGCGGCATACGCTGCGGAGCGGTCGACCTTGGTGCAGTCCTTGCCGCTAAAGGCACCGCCGCCGTGACGGCCGTAGCCACCGTAGGTGTCGACGATGATCTTGCGGCCGGTGAGGCCCGTGTCGCCCATGGGGCCGCCCACGACAAAGCGACCGGTGGGGTTCACGTAGATGTCCGCGTTGTCCCACGGCATGTTCTCGGCGGCCATGACCGGGGTGATGACGTGCTCGATGAGGTCGGCCTTGATCTTGCCCATGTCCTCGATCTCGGCGGCGTGCTGCGTGGAGATGACGATGGTCGTGACCTCCACGGGCTTGCCTTCCTCGTAGCGCACGGTGACCTGGGTCTTGCCGTCGGGACGCAGATAGGCGAGGGTGCCGTCGTGACGCACGGCGGCCAGGCGCTCGGCCAGGCGGCTCGCCAGGTAGTGCGGCATGGGCATGAGGGTCTTGGTCTCGTTGGAGGCATAACCGAACATCATGCCCTGGTCGCCGGCACCGATCAGGTCGATCGGGTCGGTGGTAGCGCCGGTCTGGGTCTCGAAGGACTCGTCGACGCCCTGGGCGATATCGGGCGACTGCTCGTGGATGAGGCTCATAACGCCGCAGGTGTCGCAGTCAAAACCGAACTTGGCACGGTTATAGCCAATGCGTCGGATAACGCCGCGGGCGATTTCCTGTACGTCGACGTAGGCCTGGGTGCGAATCTCGCCGGCGACGATGACGGTGCCGGTGGTCACGAGTGTCTCGCATGCGCAGCGGACGTTCTCCACGTTGGCGGGCACGCCGTTGGGGGCGATGTAGCCCTGCTCCTGGAGCTCTATTTCTTTGGCGAGGATTGCGTCGAGGACGGCGTCGCTGATCTGGTCAGCGATCTTATCGGGATGACCTTCGGTCACCGACTCCGACGTAAAAACAAAGGACCCGTGTTGGGGCGGGATGGAACGAAGTTCTTCTGACATGATTGTCCTTTCAAAAACGTGTCCCGGCGACCGTTACCATTCCGCCGGGCTCTCTATGCAAGGGCTCATCATAGCGCGTAAATCAAACATTCACACCCTTTCCGCACCTACTCATTGGGGACAGACTTAAATGACCACCCTTACCTAAGTGCCGACAGGTTGTCCAATGACTGGTCATTTAAGTCTGTCCCCAATGAGTAGGTCGGTGCCCTTTGTGCGGAGGTTGCTTTGATGCTTTATAATGGTGCGGTTAGACATCCATCCTGCAATCGAGGAGATTTCCATGGCATCAGACGTTCGCGTCCGCTTTGCACCCTCACCGACGGGCAAGCTGCACATTGGCGGCGCCCGCACCGCTATCTATAACTGGGCTTTCGCCCGTGCAAACGGCGGCACGTTCATCCTGCGCATCGACGACACCGACCCCACCCGCTCTACCGACGAGAACACGCAGATCATCCTGCGCGCCATGCGTTGGCTGGGCCTGGACTGGGACGAGGGTCCCGAGGTGGGCGGCGATTTTGGCCCCTACGCCCAGACCGAGCGCCTGGACCTGTACAAGCAGGCCGCCCAGAAGCTTTGGGACGAGGGCAAGGCCTATCCCTGCTTCTGCACCAAGGAGCAGCTCGACGCCGACCGCAAGGCCGCGCAGGAGCGCAAGGACCCCTTCCAGGGCTATCAGCGCCGTTGCCGCAATCTTGATCCCGAGGAGGCCCGCCGTCGCATCGAGGCCGGCGAGTCCTACGTCCTTCGCATCAAGGTGCCCGAGGACCGCGGCGACGTCGTTATCCACGATGCCGTCCACGGCGAGGTGACCTTCGATGCCAAGGAGCTCGACGACTTTGTCATCTTCCGCTCCGATGGCACGCCCACGTACAACTTCGCGACTGTCGTCGACGACGCCATGATGAAGATCACCCATGTCATCCGCGGCGACGACCACCTGTCCAACACCCCGCGTCAGGTCATGGTCTACGAGGCCCTCGGCGCGCCCGTGCCCACGTTCGCCCACATCTCCATGATCTTGGGTGCCGACGGCAAAAAGCTCTCCAAGCGCCACGGCGCCACCTCGGTGGAGGAGTACCGCGACGCCGGTTACCTGTCCGACGCCTTCGTCAACTATCTGGCGCTGCTCGGCTGGTCGCTCGACGGCGAGACCACGATCATCCCGCGCGATGTCCTGGCCAGCAAGTTCTCGCTCGACCGCATCTCCAAGAACCCGGCGACCTTCGACCCCAAGAAGCTTGATTGGGTTAATGCCGAGTACATCAATGGCATGTCCGATGCTCAGTTTGCCGATGAGATCATGGTCCCCGAGCTGCACGAGGCGGGTCTTATCGAGGGTAATGTCGAGTACGGCGAGGATTGGATCGATGCGCTTGCTGCCATCGTTAAGCCGCGCACCAAGATGCCGGCCGACGCCGTGACCGTCGCCGCTCCCATCTTTGCTACGGCCGAGACGCTTGAGTATGACGAGAAGTCCGTCAACAAGGGCCTGGCCAAGGAAGGCATGGGTGCCATTCTGGATGCCGCCAAGGCCGCGCTCGAGGGCGTGGACGAGTGGACGGCTGTCAACATTGACGCCGCGCTTGAGCCGCTTCCCGAGCAGATGGACCTTAAGAAGCGCGTGGTGTTCCAGGCCGTGCGCGTCGCCGTCTGCGGCAACATGGTGAGTCCTCCGCTGGGCGAGACCATGGCGCTCGTCGGCCGCGACGACTGCCTGGCGCGCATCGACCGCGCCCGCACGATGGCGCTGTAATCGCTGCGCAAATGTATGTATCCGAGCCCCGTTCACTCAGAGCGGGGCTCTTGTTTCTGTAGACGTATGGGATAGGAGGTGCTGGGGCCATGGCCGAGCAACTTTCGCTGTTTGGTTCGCCGGAACCAAAACAGGCCCTCGAAAAGCCCGACCGCTCGGCCGAGCAGGCCAAGCCCGAGTCCGCGCCCGAGCCCGTTGCCGCCTACGCGAGCGTGGTCCTCGACATCCCGACCCGTGCGCTGTCCGAGCCATTCGCCTACGGTATCCCCCGGTCCCTTGCCAACGAGGCGCAGATCGGATCCACGGTCCTGGTCCACTTTGGTAACCGTGCTGCCGCAGGCTATATCGTCGATATTGCGCCCGAACTGGGCGACTTGCAAGGCAACATTACCCTCGACACCGCGCGCATCAAGCCCATCGAGACCATCCTCAGCAAACCGCTCTTTGGCGCCGAGTCCGCCCGTATTGCACGTTGGATGAGCCGCGAGTATGTTGCGACGCTTTCCGAGTGCCTGCGCCTGTTCTTGCCTCCGGGCGGAAGCCCGCGCGTGGTCAAGGGCGATGACGGCGTGTGGACCGTTGAGCGCCCTGCCGTTAAACCCATCCAAAACCGCTGGGTCATGCTCACGCCCGAGGGTTTCGACTACACGCCGCCAAAGACCGCGGTCCGTCAGCGTCAGCTCATCGAGGCGCTCCAGTGCGGCCCGGTCACGACGCGCGACCTCAACCTGCTCTATAACAGTATGTCGGCGACCATCAAGGCGCTCGAAAAACGCGGCGTCGTGGTGGTGGAGGAGCGCCGTGCCTGGCGCGGTTGCAGCGAGCAGACCACGCTGTCCTCGGCAAGCGGCAAGGCGCCGGTCTCTCTTACCAACGGCCAGCAACAGGCACTCGCGCAGATTGAGCGCGCCCGTCTGGACGCTCATGGCGACGTGGTGCTGGTCGACGGCGTCACCGGCTCCGGCAAAACCGAGGTCTACCTCTCGGCGATTGAGCGCGTGCTGGCGACCGGCCGTTCGGCCTGCGTGCTCGTGCCCGAGATCTCGCTGACGGCCCAGACCGTCGGCCGCTTCCGTTCGCGCTTTGGCGAGACGGTCGCCGTGTTCCATTCGCGCCTTTCGGCCGGCGAGCGTCTGGACCAGTGGGATATGGTCGCCAGCGGTGCGGCCCGCGTGGTAGTCGGCGCCCGCTCGGCGCTCTTTTGCCCGCTCAGCGACTTGGGTCTCATCATCATCGACGAGGAGCACGAGACCAGCTACAAGCAGGGCTCTAGTCCGCGCTACCATGCGCGCGAGGTGGCGGCCGAGATGGCGCGGCGCTACCGCTGCCCGCTCGTGTTGGGCTCCGCCACGCCCTCGGCCGAGGCCCTCGACCGCTGCCGCCGTGGCACGTATAACGGTGCCACCTGGACGCGCGTCGAGATGCCCGAGCGCCCGGGACACGCCGTGCTGCCGACAGTCCGCATTGCCGACCTGCGCCGCGAGTTCTCGCACGGCAGCCGCTCTATGTTCTCAAAACCCTTGATGGAAGGTCTGGAGCGTGTGGTCGAGCGCCGCGAGAAGGCAGTGCTACTACATAACCGCCGTGGCTTTGCGCCGTTCCTGATGTGCCGCGAGTGCGGCTGCGTCCCAACCTGCAACCACTGCTCCACCGCGCTTACGTATCACGAGCGCACGCACACGCTGCAGTGTCACACCTGCGGATCGTCTTGGCGCGTGCAGCCGTATCCCGCGCCCACGAGTCGTTGCCCCAAATGCGGTAGCCGCTATCTGGCAAAAATGGGCCTGGGCACTCAGCAGATCGAGGACGCGCTGCACCAGATGCTGCCCGAGGATGTCGCCATCATTCGCATGGATGCCGATTCCACGCGCGGCAAGGATGCGCACAAAAAACTGCTCGAGCAGTTCGATGCCGCCGATTGTGCGGTGCTGCTGGGCACGCAGATGATCGCCAAGGGCCTTGACTTTCCCGAGGTCACGCTTGTGGGCGTGGTCAATGCCGACTTTGCCCTCAAGCTGCCGGACTTCCGCGCAGGGGAGCGCGCCTACGACCTGCTGGAACAGGTGGCGGGCCGTGCCGGTCGCGGCGATCGTCCCGGTGAGGTGATCATCCAGACCTACCTGCCCGAGGATCCGGTCATTCGCGCCGTCGCTGAGCACGACCGTTCGATCTTTACCGACTACGACCTGGATCAGCGCCGCGACGCGCTGTACCCGCCGTTTATTCGCCTGGTCAACATTTTGGTGTGGTCGGCGAACCGAGACGACGCGCACGACTACATCGGGCGCATTGCAAAGCTTCTTAAGCGCCGCTGGCATGCCGCCGCGCCAGACTTTTTGCGGGCGGGCAGCGCGGTGCCGCAGGTGCTGGGCCCGGCTTCGTGTGTAATCGAGAGAGCCAAGGACCGTTACCGCTTCCATCTGCTTGTGAAGTCGCCCGTGGGGTACCATGTCTCTGATGATATCGACGCCTGCCTCAAAGAGGCGGGCTCCATGCGCGGCGTGAGCGTGAGCGTTGACGTCGATGCCTATGATTTGATGTAACAACCCGAAAGGATGGCCATGGAAGCCAACGGAATCGTACTGTCGCCCGACCCTCGTCTGCGCCAGGAGTGCGCCGTCATCGAGGAGATCACCCCGGCGATTGAGGCGCTTGCCGAGAAGATGAAGAAGATGATGTTCGACAACGGCGGTTGCGGCCTGGCCGCCCCGCAGATCGGTGAGCTCATTCAGCTCGTCACCATCGACTGCGACTACAGCGACAAGAACGATTACGACCCGTACGTTCTCATCAACCCCGTCATTGTCGAGCAGAGTGACCATTTGGTGCCGTTTAGCGAGGGCTGCCTTTCCATCCCCGGCATTAGCTGCGAGATCGAGCGTCCCGATCACGTTGTCGTCGAGGCGTATGACCTGGATGCCAACCTGATTCGCTATGAGGCCACAGGCGACCTGTTCTGCGTGTGTCTGCAGCACGAGATCGATCACCTGCACGGCAATACCATGTTCGAGCGACTCAAGCCGATGCAGAGGATCAAGGCAGTCAAGGAGTACCAGGACGCCCTAGCCCGCGGCGCTCGACCGGGCGAGACGGAGTAAGTCCCACCGTCCCCTTCCGCCGCAGGGCTTAGGTTTTGCTCCATGCTCAAACAGTCCTGCTCGCACGAAGAGCACATTAAGTGCTCTTCGGCTCGTGCGGAACTGCGCGTGGAGCAATAACCTAAGCCCTGCGGCGGAAGGGGACTGCGTTTTCGTGCTCCTCTTCGCCCGGGTGCCGTCGGGCCAGGGATGGGCGTCTTCGCTGATAGTCTTTGTTGAGAGAGAGCTGCTTTTATTGCGGCTCTTTCTTTGGTTTTGGGTATATTTGTTCTTGTTGAATTGTTATTGCGGATGAGCTGGGTACTTGGCTTTCCGCTGTTATTTGTAGCCGTCTCGGCTTTGGTTGAGAGGAGACTATCTTTTATGCGTATTGTGTTTATGGGTACGCCTGATTTTGCTGTGCCTTCGTTGACTTCGCTTGTTGAGGCTGGGAACGAGATTGCACTTGTTGTTACTCGTCCCGATGCTGTTCGTGGGCGTGGTAAAAAGTTGGAGCCGTCTCCTGTTAAGGCTAAGGCGCTTGAGTTGGGGTTGCCGGTTGTTGAGGCCAATCGTATGACGCCTGAGGTTGTTGAGGCGCTTCAGGCTGTCCAGGCTGACATTTTCTGCGTGGCTGCTTATGGGTGCATTTTGCCCGATGAGGTGCTGCATATGGCGCCGCTCGGCATTGTGAATGTTCATGCGTCCTTGCTGCCTCGTTGGCGTGGGGCTGCTCCTATTCAGCGTGCGATTCTCGCTGGTGACGAGGTTGCTGGCGTTTCTATCATGCGCATCGGGCATGGCGTGGATACTGGCGCTTATTGTGCTCAGGCTTCCACGTCGGTTGCCGGTAAGCATGCTGAGGCGCTGACCATGGAGCTTGCTGAGCTTGGCGGTAAATTGCTTGCCGATACGCTTCCTTCGCTTTCCGATGGCACCGCCGTGTGGACTGAGCAGGATGAGTCGCTTGTTACCCATGCCGCCAAGATTTCTAAGCAGGAGATGCGTCTTGATCCGCAGATGGGGGCGCTCAATTGCGTGCGTCATGTGCTGGCCTCGTCCGATACCGCGCCTGCCCGATGCGTGATTGCCGGCAAGACCGTGCGCGTGCTCGATGCTGCACCGGCCGATGTCTCGCTTGACGAGGGCGCCGTTGACGTTAAGAACAAGCGTGTTTACCTTGGTCTTTCCGATGGCTCGGTTGAATTGCTCGAGGTTAAGCCCGATGGCAAGCGTGCTATGTCTGCTTCTGCCTGGGCTGCTGGCCTGCAGGGCGCCGATCTTTCGTGGGGTGTTTTGTCATGAGCAAGCTGTCACCCGCGCGCAAGCTTGCGCTCGATGTATTGATGGAGGCCGATCGCCGCGGTATGTATGCACGCGACGTGTTGTCTTCCCGTGCTTCTGCCAAGGCCATTGATCAACGCGATTCCGCGTTTGCCGCTCGCTTGGCGCTCGGTGTTGCCGCCACACAGGGTATTTTGGATGAACTGCTCGATCAGTTTCTCGATAAGCCCAAAAAGGTCGCGCCGCGTGTTCGCATGGCGCTTCGCATCTCGGCCTTCGAGATGCTCTATCTGCATACGCCTGGCCGCGTTGCGGTGAGTCAGGGCGTTGAGCTGGTGCGCAGCGGAGCTAAGTCTGCCGCTGGTTTGGCCAATGCCGTGCTCCATAAGGTCGCGGACAACGTTGAGAACTTTGCCACTGCGTCCGATGTAGATGAGTCTGAGCGACGCTTGGTTCGTCTGTCGCGCCTGATGGGTCTGCCGCGTTGGCTTTGCGCTCGTATTATGGCCTCGTTCGATACCCCAGAGGGTGCGCTCAACTTTGCTGGCAATCTGGCCCCCGCGCCTCTGGCCCTGCATGAGAACGCCTTTGCGAACAAGCCCGATCCGTATATCTCGCAGCTCGTCGCGCCTGTCTTCCCGGGCTGCCATGCCCCGGTTGATGCCCAGGTTACCGTTGCTTCGGGTGTGTTTGAGCGTGCTGCCGCGGTGGCGTCTGATCTCAACGCGCAGCTTATCGCCACGGCTGCCACGCGCCCTGGATGCTGCCTTGAGATTGGTGCCGGTCGCGGTACCAAGACCTATGTGATGATGTGCCAGGCTAAGCGCGCCGGCTATGAGCGTCAGCATACGGCACTTGATCTTCATGACCGCAAGTGCGATCTGAATCTCGCTCGCCTGCATAAGGCCGGTATTCAGGGCGTTCGTACGGTTTCGGGTGATGCCTGTGAGCTTGATGAGGTGCTCACATCGTTTGATGCCATGCTTGGAGAGCCGGTTAAGTTCGACACGGTCTTTATCGATGCGCCGTGCTCGGGCACCGGCACCATGCGCCGTCATCCTGAGATCCCGTGGCGCCTAACCGAGAATGATGTGACGACCGAGTTACCCAAGCTTCAGCTGACGATGCTTAAGGAGGCTTCTGCGCGCGTGGCCGCCGGCGGAGAGCTCATCTATGCCACCTGCTCGGTTTTTGATGAAGAGAACACGCAGGTCGTGGATGCCTTCCTGGCCTCTTCCGAGGGCGCCGACTTTAGCGTCGCACCGCTCTCCGAGGCGCAGATTCTGCAACTCCCTGAGTTCGATCAGGCCAAGAAACTCGTATCCGTACGCCAGAACGATCAAGGCCTCTTCCAAAGCGTGCCGGTAAACGCCGACTCCTACGACGGCCACTTCTGCGCCCGCCTGATTCGCAAGTAACTACTAAGTTGCGTTGAAATAGGGATTGAATAGCGGCATCTACCCGCCAAAAAGTCCTTATTTCACCGCAACTCATAGAGCCACCTATAGCGCAAAGAAACAGCCCCGCGATCGATGTCGGTCGCGGGGCTGTTTGGTTCCTAGTGGCTATGCGGGCAGTTGGCGCAGCAGCCGCTGGTGGCGTTGGTGCTGGAACCACCGCTTCGCTGGTCGGTGTTGTAGAAACCGCTGCCTTCGAACTTAATGCCGCTGGCCGAGAACGTCTTGGATGCCGGGGCACCGCAGCTAGGGCATACGACCTCGGGCGTCTCGGACATGGGGTGCTCAACCTCAAACACGTTGCCGCAGCTCGTGCACTTGTAATCGTAGCGCGCCATAATACTTCCTTTTCAGCACAAAGCGGGCAGATCGCTCTGCCCGCAAAAATTCAAACAGCTGTAACTGTACCCTATATCGGGGGTTTTATCACGCTTCGCCCCAGAATCTATGAGTGTTGCGCAGGAGCTTCGCAGTTTTCTCCTCGGCTGCAGCAACGTCGGCCTCGTCAGCCTGCCATGTCCAGTTGCCTGTGGCTACACCCGGCACGTTCATACGTGCATCGTCGCCCAGTCCCAGCACGTCCTGCAGCGGCATCATCACGAGCGGTGCACCGCTTGCCAGGGCATTGCCCATGAGCTCGCTTGCCAATGTAATGCCGCTCGGCTCATCGCCGCCTGCAAAGGAGCGCGTGCACCAGCCGGCAAGTGTCGAGGTGTCGTGCGTCGAGGTGTACAGGATCTTTCCCGGTGTGGGGTGAATTCCGCAACGAACGTCGTAGTCGCTAAACTCCAGCACGTCCATGCCGGGGAAGCCGCAGGTCGAAGCCATGGCGCGAACGCCGGGCGTCAGGTAACCCAGGTCCTCGGCGATAAAGTTGAGCGGACCCAGCTCTTCATAGGCGGTCTGGAACAGGTCCTTGCCCGGGCCTGCCAGCCAGCGGCCGTCGGCACAGGCCTTACCGGCGGGAATGCTAAAGTAGCTGTGGAAGCCCAGGAAGTGGTCCAGGCGCACGCGGTCGTAGAGCGAAAACGCACGGCGCAGGCGGTCGAGCCACCAGCGATAGCCGTTCTCCTTCATGCGATCCCATCGGAAGGTGGGGTTGCCCCACACCTGGCCCTCGGGCGCAAAGTTGTCGGGCGGCGCGCCCGAAATCTCAATCGCCTTGCCGGTATCGGACAGCCAGAAGTTCTCGGGCTCGCTCCACGCGTCGGCCGAATCGTCCGAGACATACATCGGGATATCGCCGATGACCTCGATGCCCTTCTTGTGCGCATAGTTCATGAGCTCGCACCAGGCAAGGTCAAAGCGATACTGCATGTACGCCTGCAGCTCGGCCTCGTCGTGGAAGCGCTTGTCATCGATCAGATACTCGTTGTAGCGCGCGACATCTGCCGGCCAATCGTGGCGCGACTCGCCCTCAAAGTACTTCTTAACGGCCATGTAGACGCAGTACTTCTCGAGCCAGTCGGCGTTGCGATGTTTAAACGCCGTGTACAGCGGGTCGGCATCCTCGCCGCCGTGAGCCTTCCATGCAGCAAAGTCGGCGGCCAGCTCCTCGTGACTCTCGGGTAGCAGATCAATATTGCCTGCAAAGGCCGAGGGGCCGGCGTAGGGGGAGCGGAAGAAGTCCGTGGGGTTGACGGGCAGGACTTGCCAGTAGCGCATGCCCATAGCGGCCAGATGGTCGATAAAGCGACGCGTGGGCGCACCGATTGTGCCGGGCTTGCCGTCATCGGTCGGCACCGAGGTGATGTGGCACACAACGCCCGCGCCATGATCGAGCGGCTCCTGCAGGCGCTTCTCGGCATGGTGATAGATGATCGAAGAGCCCAGCGGGTACAGGTCGAGCGTGACGGTACCGTTGTGGATCTCGCACTCGTGACCGCTGATCACGTCGCTCGCGCATTCGCCGAGCGCCGGAATCGTCACGCGGTGCGAATTGCGCAGACTGCGGTTGATGATAACCGTCGCGGCCTCGCCGTCTTTGCCCGTGCGGGTGTAAGCCAAGACTTCGTCGTTGAGCGCAAAGGCCTTGATCTCGCCATCGACCATAAAGGGCAGCGCACGGCGCACGGCAGACGCGTTCTTAACGATGGCCAGTGTGTCGAAGTCGTGGAGTTGGTCCTTGGTCGGCAGGGTACGGCGGTTGCCCGGATCGGTGAGGCCCTCCAAGCCGTATTCATCGCCGTAATAGATTGAGGGTACGCCCGGGAAGGTCATCTGCATGAGCGTCGCCAGCCAAAAACGGCTCTTGGCCAGACCCATCGAGTTCTCGTCCAGGCGCCATTTGCTGCGCTCGCTCTCGGGCAGCTGCGACTCGTCGGGGCCACCGCCGAGCACCGAGATGATGCGCGGACGGTCGTGGCTCGAAAGCAGATTGAGCGCGCAGGCCAGTGCCTCGCGCGGGTAGTTCTCGCGCAGGGTTTCGATATCCTCGGCTGCCTGGTAAGCGTTCTTGTAGCCCATCAAAAAGCCGATGACCATGTCGCGGAAGGGGTAGTCCATGGCGGAGTCGAGCTCCGAGCCCTGCAGATAGCGACGCAGGTGGCCATAGCTGATCTTGTTGGAAGCGTCCTCCCAGACTTCGCCGAGCAGCAGTGCGTCGGGCTTCTCGGCGAGCACGGCCTTTTTGATTTCGGCCAGGAAGTCGTCGGAAAGCTCGTCGGCCACATCGAGTCGCCAGCCATGGGCACCGGCGCGCAGCCATTTACGGATCACGCCGTCCTTGCCCAGGAGCCGCTCGCGCACCAGTTCGGAGCTCTCATTGATGGCGGGCATGTTGCCCACGCCCCACCAGCAGTCATACGAACCGTCCTCATGGAAGTAAAATGCATCGCGCCACGGCGAGTCCTCGCTCTGCCAAGCACCGACGCCGGGATAATTGCCGTAGCGGTTAAAGTAGATCGAGTCGTCGCCCGTATGGTTGAACACACCGTCTAGAATGATGGAAATGCCAAGCTTCTCGGCCGCCTCGCACAGCTCGGTAAAGTCCTGCTCGGTGCCCAGAATCGGGTCGATCTTGGTGTAGTCGGCCGTGTCGTAGCGGTGGTTACTCGCGGCCTCAAAGATTGGGTTGAGGTAGATGGCCGTAAAGCCTAGCTCGGCAATGCGGGGCAGGTCATTTTGGATACCCTTGAGCGAGCCGCCGTAAAAATCCCAGGTCTTGATGGAGCCGTCTTCGGCACGCTCGTACTCGGGCGGTTCGTTCCAGTCCTCGACCATGCGGCGCTGGATTCCTTTGCGCGGTTTTTCAACTTCGGCAAGCGTACGCTCGTGCCAGTTTTCGTCGCGGGCATAGCGGTCGGGGAAGATCTGGTAGACCATGCCACGCTCGTACCACTCGGGACGAACTTCGCGGTGCTTGTAGACGGTGATCTGGAAGGACGGGACCTCGGCGTAGTTGTAAGTTACGCCCTCGCCACCGGTGCGACCCTGCGGTGCGCCCAGACGGACCTCGGGCTGGCCCTCGATGTTGCAGATAAAGCTGTACCAGATTAGACAGGGCTCGGCGCACTCAAGCTCTACGGTAAATATGCCGTCGCCCTCGTGCGTCATGGGATACAGAGACTCACCGATTTCATCGACCCAGGTACGCAGGGTAAGCGTTGCCTGGTTGGGGTCGGCATCCTCCAAAATCACCGAGAGCGAAACGGAAGTTCCAGTGGTCACAGCGCCAAACGGAGTGCGAAACTGCGGCAGACGGCTGTTGTGAATCAATCTCATAATTCGGTCCAGTTCAATAGAATCACGGCCTGCGGGCCATGGGCTTTACGCACAGGATATAAGTATATATGTTGCACACAGGCTGTATAAACAACATCCGTTTACCATCGGCGAACGGTTGTCCTAGAAAATCGTTTTACCAACTATCAACAGAGAAGGGGCGCCCGGTTGGAGCGCCCCTTACATAGGGTTTGATTAGGTTTTGGATCGTCTGTGGGCTAGCGGCGCTTGCGGGTGGCCGTGGCCTTGCGGACGGACGTCTTCTTGGACGGAGCCTTTTTCTCTGCCGGAGCGGCGGGGGAGACCGGGCTCTCCTTGGCGGGCTCGGGCTTAGTCTCTGCCTTCGGTGCGGCCTTGACCTCAGCGGCCTTTGGCGCCGGCTTAATCTTTACCTCGGCCTTGGGCTCCTCTTTGGCAGCAGCTGGCTTAGTCTCTGCCTTGGGAGTCGTGGTCTTTGCCGTGGTCTTCTTGGCCGTCGTCGTGCGCTTTCGCGTGGTGGTCTTGGCGGCGGGCTTGGTCTCGACGGTTACCTCCGCCTTGGACTCTGCAGGCGTCTCCTCGACCTTGGCTGCCGGCTTTGCGGCTGACTTGGTCGTGGCGGCCTTCGTGGTCGTCAACTTCGTTGCCGTGGTCTTCTTGGCTGCCGTTGTCTTCTTGGCAGCAGTCTTTGCCGGAGCCTTGGTGGCCGGCTTGGCCTTAGCGACCTCGGCCTTTACCTCGGGAGCAGCCTCGGCTTCGGCGGCCTTCTTGGCAGCGGCGGTCGTGCGCTTGCGCGTGGTCGTTGCCTTGGTAGCGGTGGTTTTGGTTGCCGCCGCCTTGGTCGCAGTAGCCTTCTTGGCTGTCGTCTTGCGAGTCGTGGCCTTCTTTGCCGCAGGCTTCGCAGCAGGCTCGGGCTCAGGAGCAACCTCAGCCTTCACCTCAGGCTCGGCCTTTGCGGGCTCAGCTTCATCCGGCTTCTCCTCGGCCTTGGGTTCCTCAGCGGCCACCGGCTCAGCAACAGCCTCTGGCTCGTCGACAACCGCCGCCGGCCTCTCAATCTCCGGATGCATAAAGAAGTACAGGTCCAGATACTTGTCGGCCGAGCGCGTCCAGCTAAAGTCCTGGCTCATGGCCTGCGTGACTAGCTGGTTCCATGCCTCACGGTTATCCCAGAACAGGCGTGCTGCGCGGAACACCGCGTCGCCCATCTCGTCGCCGTTAAAGTTGGTAAACGAGAAGCCCGTGCCCTCGCCGGTAAACTCGTTGTACGGCTGCACGGTGTCCTTCAGACCACCGGTCTCGCGAACAATCGGCAGAGTGCCGTAGCGCATGGCGATGATCTGCGACAGGCCGCAGGGCTCAAACTTCGAAGGCATCAGGAACATATCGGCGGCGGCGTACATGCGCTGCGACAGCGCAGGATCGAACTCGATGCGCGCGGCCATGGTGCCGGGGTACTTGTCCTGGAAGTAGCGCAGGCCGTCCTCGTAGTCGCGGTCGCCGGTACCCAGCACGGCCACCTGAACGCCGCCGGACAGGATTCGGTCGAGCGCGTACATGACCAGGTCCATGCCCTTCTGGCGCGTCAGGCGCGTGACCATCACCATGAGCGGGCGGTCGTCGCGAACCTCGAGGCCCAGCTCTTCCTGTAGCTTGGCCTTGCACACGGCCTTGCCGGAACGGTCCTCCACGGTGTAGTTGGCGGAAATGCGCTTGTCGGATGCCGGGTCAAAGGCCGCCACGTCAATGCCGTTGAGGATGCCCTGCAGCGCGTAGGAGCGCTCGCGCAGTACGCCGTCCAGGCCCTCGCCAAACTCGGGCGTCTGGATCTCGCCCGCGTAGGTGGGGCTCACCGTGGTGATGGCATCGGCATAGTGCAGCGCGCCCAGCATGTAGTTGATGCTGCAGGCGTCGCAGCGCAGCTGCGTAGCAGCCGCGGGAATATGCGCCACACCCAGGATGTCCTCCATCACGGTGTCGCTAAACTGGCCCTGGAACGCCACGTTGTGGATCGAGAACACAGTCTTGACGCGGTCGTACAGCGGCAGGCCCTGGTAGAACTCGCGCAAGAACAAGGGCGCCAGTGCCGTCTGCCAGTCGTTGCAGTGCAGGATGTCGCACTCAAAGCCCTCGGGCAGGTGCTGCAGGCTCTCGGTAATGGCCTTGGAGAAGAACGCGAAGCGCTCGCCGTCGTCAAAGAAGCCGTACGGATAATCGCGCGCAAAGTAGCGCTCGTTGTCCACGAACATATAGGTGACGCCGTCGTGCTCGAGCTTCTCGAGCCCGCAATACTCGTTGCGCCAGCCCAGGCTCACGTAAAAGTCGGAAAAGTGCTCCATCTGCGCCTTGTACTCGTCCTTGATGGTGGCGTACTTGGGCACCATCACGATGACCTCGGCGCCGGCGCGTACAAGCGCCGCAGGCAGCGAGCCCGCCACGTCGCCCAGGCCACCGGTCTTAACAAACGGTGCGCACTCGGCCGAGGCAAACACGATCTGCATCTTTTTGCTGGAATCTGCCATATTGTCTCCCATGTTGCAATTCGAGAATAGCCGCCTGGCGCTAACCGGGCGGCTATTCTACCTGTTACGAGCGATGTTGCGGTGCCAACGTTAACGTACGATGGTGGTGTCGGAAGTTAACGGAGCCTTGCCCAGCACCAGGATGTTCTCGGGCGTGCCGCGAAGCTCGGTGTTGGTGGGAACCACGTTGTTCTTGTCCAGAATGGCGTTCTCAACGCGTGCGCCGCTCTTAATGACACAGCTCTGGTTGATGATCGAGTTGGTTACCGAGGCGCCCTCCTCGACCACGACGCCGCGTGACAGGATCGAATTGCGCACGGTGCCCTTGATGATGCAGCCGGCCGAGATGATCGAGTTGCACGCGTGGCTGCCGGTCGCATAGCGCGAAGGCGGCACGTCGTGAGCCTTGGTCAGGATCGGGCGCTCGGGGTCGAAGAGCTGGTCGGCCACGGTTTGGTCAAGCAGGTCCATGCTGCGGCGATACAGCGACTTCTCACTAAACACGCCCACGACCTCGCCCTTGTACTCGTAGCTGCAAACGTCGATGTTGCCAAAGTCGCCCTGGAGTGCCTCGAGCAGGTCCAGATAGTCGGCGGCCTGGTAGTGGTCGATAATCTCGAGCAGCGTCTCGCGGTTGACGATGCAGCAGTCCATAGAGGCGTTGTCGCCGTACGCGACGCCAGCGCTCACGCCCGTCAGGCGACCGTTCTCGTTAATCTCGAGTTTGGTCTCGTCATCGACGTTGCGCGTGGCCTTGCAGTACACCACGGTCATCTGGGCACCGGAGTTCTCGTGCGCGTCGATGATGGTGTTGAGATCCATGTTAAAGATGATGTTGGTGCCCATCATCACAACATAGGGCTTGTCCGAGCGCTGGAACAGCGTCTTGTTGGAGATGATGTCGCGCAGCAGGAAGCGCATGCCGCCCTTGGTGGTGCCATACGCGTTGCCGGGCACCATGAACAGGCCGCCCTTCTTGCGGTCCAGGCCCCAGTCCTTGCCCGAACCCACGTGGTCGATCAGCGAGCGGTAATTGCCCGGCATGACGACGCCGACGGTCTTAATGCCGGCATTCATCATGTTGGACAGCGGGAAGTCGATCAGGCGGTAGCGGCCCAAAAACGGAACGGACGCGATGGGGCGGTCCTTGAGCAGGACGCTGCCGTAGCTCGAAGAGTAGTTAGCGGTGATATAACCGATGGCCTTGCGATTGATCATCGGATCATTCCCCCTTCCCGATAACGACGTCATTTCCAACGACAGCCGTATCCTTGGTGGTATCGACAGAGCCGAGCTTCACGCCCTCTTCGACCGTGGAGCTCTCGCCCAAAATAGCGCGGCAGATGTGCGCGCCGCTCTTAACGTGCGCACCCGGCAGCAGCACGGAGTCCTCGACCACGGCGCGCTCCTCGATGATGACATCGGTCGAAAGGATCGAGTGGCGAGCGGTACCGTAGATCTTGCAGCCGTTGGAGACCAGGCAGTCGTCCAGACGGCCGTCCGGTCCAATGTAGTGCGGCGGACGCGTGGTGATGTTGGACATGATGGGGAAGTGCTTGTCAAACAGATCGAACTCGGGGTTGTTGCCCAGCAGGTCCATCGAGGTCTCGTGGAAGCTGGCGATGGTGCCGACGTCCTTCCAAAAGCCGTGGAACTCGTAGCTGTACAGGCGCTTGCCCTCGCCGAGCAGCTTGGGAATGATGTCCTTGCCAAAGTCGTGGCTCGAGCGCTGGTCCAGAGCGTCCTCCTCGAGCGCCTCGATCAGCACGTCGGCCGAGAAGATGTAGATGCCCATGGACGCGAGGTTCGAATCGGGCTTATCGGGCTTCTCGGTGAACTTGGTGATGCGGCCGTCCTCGGGGTCGGTGGTCAGGATGCCAAAGCGGCTGGCCTCCTCCCACGGCACGGGCATAACGCTCACCGTGAGGTCGGCGTTGTTCTCAATGTGCGTCTTGAGCATCTTGCGGTAGTCCATGCGATACAGGTGATCGCCCGAAAGAATCAGGACGTACTTGGGGTCGTTGGCCTTGATGTAGTCGAGGTTCTGCGTAATGGCGTCTGCCGTGCCCGCATACCAGGCGCCGCCGGTCTGCGTCTCGTACGGCGGCAGGATCGACACGCCACCGTCACGGCTGTCCAGATCCCACGCCTCGCCGGAGCCTACGTAGGCATGCAGCAGGTAGGGGCGATACTGCGTCAGAACGCCCACCGTGTCGATGCCCGAGTTGGAGCAGTTGGAGAGCGAAAAGTCGATAATGCGGAACTTGCCACCAAAGCTAACCGCCGGCTTAGCGATCTTTTGGGTGAGTGCCCCCAATCGGCTGCCCTGTCCTCCTGCGAGGAGCATCGCGATGCATTCTTTCTTACTCATCGATTTCTCCTTCTGTCATCGATGTTCCTAAACCCATTAGCGACGGGCGCGGCGCAACGTCACGCCCGTCGAGTAATGCCGTGCTGGCATAGGGGAGCTCGCGGCCTTTAAGCGTGCCAGATCTCGTCGCGGTACTCGCGAATGGTGCGGTCGCTCGAGAACCAGCCGCTCGAGGCGGTGTTGAGCAGGGCCTTGCGGTTCCAGGTCTCCTGGTCGCCGTAGCTGTTCGTGAGCTTCTCCCAGGCGTCGACGTAGCTGCGGAAGTCGGCCATAACCAGGTCGGGGTCGTTGTTGTTCATGAGCTCGTTGTAGATGCTCTCGAAGTTGCCCGAAAGACCCGCGAAGGTGTCGTCCTTGAGCTCGTCCATCACGCGGCCCAGACGCTCGCGGTCGCCGTTGAGGGTATCCCACGCAAAGTAGCTGTTGGATGCCCAGAGCTGCTCGACCTCGGGGGCGGTCAGGCCAAAGATGGCCTCGTTCTCGCGACCGGCCAGGTCGGCGATCTCGATGTTGGCGCCGTCGAGGGTACCCAGCGTAATGGCGCCGTTCATCATGAGCTTCATGTTGGACGTGCCCGAGGCCTCCTTGCCAGCCGTGGAGATCTGCTCCGAGATCTCGGCGGCGGGGTAGATGAGCTGGGCGTTGCTCACACGGAAGTTGGGGATAAAGCAGACCTTCATGACCTCGTTGACGCGCGGGTCGTTGTTGATGACATCGGCCACGGAGTTAATGAGGCGGATGGTCTCCTTGGCAAAGGTGTAGCTCGAGGCAGCCTTGCCGCTAAAGATGAAGGTCGTCGGCGTCACGTGGAAGTTGGGATCGGCGATGCGACGGTTGTAGATGTCCATCACCTTCATGATGTTCATGAGCTGGCGCTTGTAGGCATGGAAGCGCTTCACCTGAACATCGAAGACGGTGTTGGGGTCAATGACCAGACCGGTCTCGGCCTTAACGTAGGCGGCCAGGCGCTCCTTGTTGGCGCGCTTGGAGGCACCCACGGCCTTCAGGAACTCGGTGTCGTTCTGGAACTCTTTGAGCTTCTCCAGTTCAAAGGCGTCCTTGAGCCAGCCGTCGCCAATGGCCTCGGTCACGAGCTTGGCGTAGGTGGGGTTGGCCTCGGCAAAGAAGCGACGGTGCGAGATGCCGTTGGTCTTGTTGTTGAACTTCTCGGGCGTCAGGGCATAGAAGTCCTTGAGCACGATGTTCTTGATGATGTCAGAGTGGATCTTGGCCACGCCGTTGACGCTGTGGCTGCAGATCACGGACAGGTTGGCCATGCGAATCTCGCCGTCCCACAGGATGGCGGTCTGGCGCAGACGCTCCTGCCAGCCCTCCTGCGTGGTGTCGAACGACTCGTGCCAACGACGGCTGATCTCGTCGATGATCTGGTACACGCGGGGGAGGAGCTTGGAGAACGTGCCGATGGGCCACTTCTCCAGGGCCTCGGGCAGGATCGTGTGGTTGGTGTAGCTCACAACCTGCGTCACGATGTTCCAAGCGTCATCCCACTCGAGCTTCTTCTCGTCGATGAGGATACGCATGAGCTCGGGGCCGCACATGGCGGGGTGGGTATCGTTGGTATGGATGGCCACAAACTGCGGCAGCAGCTCCCAGTTCGCGCCGTGCTCCTTCTCAAAGGTGTCGAGCAGGCTGTAGATGCCGGCCGAGACAAACAGGTACTCCTGCTTCAGGCGCAGCAGACGGCCGTGCTCGCCGGCGTCGTTGGGGTAGAGGATGGCGCTGATGGCCTCGGCCTCGGCGCGCTCGGCGTCTGCCAGGGCGTAGTCGCCGCGGTTGAAAGCCTCCAGATCGAAGTGCTCCTCGACCGGCTCAGCGGCCCAGACGCGCAGCTTGTTGACGGTCTCGCCGGCATAGCCCACGACGGGGATATCATAAGGGACGGCCAGGATATCCTGCGTGTCCACCGTGCGGTAGAACGTGCGGCCGTTCTCCTCAAAGCCCTCGACGTGGCCACCAAACTTAATGGTCACGGCCTTATCCTGACGGCGGACCTCCCAGGGATAGCCGTGGGTGAGCCACTCGTCGGTAGCCTCGACCTGGCTGCCGTTAACGATCTCCTGCTTAAACAGGCCGTAGCGGTAGCGCATGCCGTTGCCGTAGCCGGCAATGCCCTCGGCTGCCATGGAATCCAGGAAGCATGCTGCAAGACGGCCCAGGCCACCGTTGCCCAGCGCCGGATCGGGCTCCTGGTTCTCGATGACGGACAGGTCGAAGCCCATGTCGCCGAGCGCCTCGGCGACCATGTCGCGCACGCCAAAGTTGAGCAGGTAGTTGTCGAGCAGGCGGCCGATCAAAAACTCGATCGAGAAGTAGTACACGCGCTTCTTGCCCTCGGCGGTGGCGCGGGCGTCGCTCTTGGTGGCAACGGTGCGTGCCTTCTCGGCCACGAGCTTGGCCAGGGCGTTAAAGCGGTCGAGGTCGCTGGCGGCCTCGACGCTCTTGCCGCTGATGCTCATGACGGCATCGCGATAGAGCTCGGTAAACTCCTGCTTGTTGTCGAAGATCTTATTCATACGTTCCTTCCCCCGGGGATGTTTCTCCCGGAACGGTTATGACTTGTATCCTACGCCCCGGCGGGGCGGGTAATTACAGTGGTAACACCTTTGTTACGCTTTCTTGGCAGGATCCTTAACGGCAGCTGCCTTGGCCTTGGAAGCAGCCTTCTTGGCCGTGGTGGACTTGGCCGAAGCCTTGGCGGCGGGCTTGGCAGCCTTCGCCTTAGCCGGAGCCTTCTTAGCAGCTGCGGCCTTGGGCTTCACCGAGGACATGCGCTTGCGCGTCGCCTTCTTGGGCTCCTCGACCACGGGCGGCTTATAGCTGCTGGGACCGCGGCGCTTAAGCACCACGCCTGCAAGGCCGGGCACCTTAATCTCGATGGAGTCCATCTGCCCGTTCCAGGGATAGGGCTCGCTCGAGCAGGTGTAGGGCTCCTCACCGGCGTATCCGCTGCCGCCAAACTCGGGACGGTCGGAATCGAAGATGACCTCCCAGTCACCCTCGCGCGGCACGCCCACGCGGAAGCTCTCGTAGCTCGCCGGGTCAAAGTTGATCAGAATCACCAGGTCGTTATCGACGTCCTCGCCCTGGCGCACAAAGCTCACGATGGACTGCTTGGAGTTGTCCGCGTCGATCCAGGTAAAGCCGTCGTCGGTGTAGCCGCGCTCGTATAGGGCGGGCTCGGCGGTGTACAGATGGTTGAGCGCCTTGATAAACGCCTGATGATGACGGTGAGTCTCGTACTCCTCGGTCAGGAACCACTGGATGGACTCGTAGTAGCGCCACTCGATAAACTGGCCGATCTCGTTGCCCATAAAGTTGAGCTTTGCACCGGGGTGCGTCATCTGGTAGAAGGCCAGCGTGCGCAGGCCGGCAAACTGGCGCCACCAGTCGCCCGGCATGCGGCCGATCAGCGAGCACTTGCCGTGCACGACCTCGTCGTGGCTGAGCGGGCAAATGAAGTTCTCGGTAAAGGCGTACATGATGGAGAACGTGAGCAGGCCGTGGTTGCCGGGACGCCACGGAAAATCGGTCTGCATGTAGTGCAGGGTGTCGTTCATCCAGCCCATGTCCCACTTGTAGTGGAAGCCTAGGCCGCCGTCCTGCGGCGGATAGGTCACGAGCGGCCACGCGGTGGACTCCTCGGCCATCATCATCACGTCGGGGTAGTGCGCCTCCACGGCGCAGTTGACCTGGCGAATGAACGCGCTGGCGTCCAGGTCCTCCTCGGTACCGTACTTGTTGAACTTCTTTTGGCCGGGATCATCGATGCCAAAGTTGAGGTACAGCATGCTGGACACGCCGTCCATGCGAATGCCATCCACGTGGAAGTTCTCGAGCCAATACAGTACGTTGGAGACCAGGAAGGAGCGGACCTCGCCGCGGGCGAAGTCAAACTTGTGCGTGCCCCAGTTGGGGTGAATCTCGTGCTCAAACAGCATGTGACCGTTAAAGGTGGCAAGGCCGTGGGAGTCGGCGCAAAAACCGCCGGGCACCCAGTCCATAATCACGCCGATACCCGCCTCGTGGCACGCATCGATAAAGTGCATGAGCTGCTGCGGGTTGCCGTAGCGCGATGTGGCGGCATAGTAGCCGGTCGTCTGGTAGCCCCAGGAGCCGTCGAAGGGATGCTCCATGAGCGGCATGACCTCGATATGCGTATAGCCCATGTCGCGCACGTAGTCTACGAGCTCAACCGACAGGTCGTCGTAGGTGTAGAACTCGCCGCGCTGCGCGGGGAAGGGATCCATGGGACCGGGGTAGTTGCCGTACTCGTCTGGCTCGCCCTGTGGCGCGTCGCCGTGGCGCTTCCACGAGCCAATATGCACCTCGTAGATGTTGAGCGGCTGCGACATGTGGTTGTGGGCGGCGCGGCGCTTGAGCCACGTGGCGTCGTTCCACTTGTAGCCATCAAGGGTCCACAGCACGCTCGCCGTTCCCGGAGGGCACTCGGCCTTAAAGGCGTACGGATCGGCCTTGTAGAGCTTTTCGCCCTCGTTGGTCTCGATGAGGTATTTATAGAGCTGGCCCTGCTCGGCGCCAGGAATAAAGCCTTCCCAAATAGCGCTCGTATGCACGGGCACCAGCGGGTTGGCTTGCTCATCCCAGTCGTTAAATTCGCCAATGACATGGACGCTCTTTACGTCGGGCGCCCAAACGCAGAAGCGCCAGCCGCGCGTGCGCTGCTGCGTGTCGGGGTGCGCGCCCATCTTTTCCCAGCTGCGCTCCCACATTCCAATGCCAAACAGATAGACATCGTCCTTGGAGAGCTCCGGTGCGTGCGGAGCCGGTTTGCGGGTTGCGGGCTTTTTAGCCGTTGGCTTTAGCTTTGTATCGCTCACGTTTGATCCCATCATGACGCGGCAGCGTGTTGCCTTGGTGACTAGATGCGAAAGGTCCAAGGCTGCACGAATCGAAGGGACGGCGATAGTTCTATGATTCGTTCCACCTCGCGTGCTCGGTGGAACTTTCGGCAGAAACTACGATAACACCTGTGCGTTAGTTTTATGGACGAAAGCAGATTTGCGGGGGCGTTTAATCGGTAAGCGACATGTTTATACCACTGGCAGAATTGCCGTGGTAAAACTCTTGACAGTTTTACCAATTAGGGTTTCAAAATTGTTAGCCTGACGTTTGGTAAAACGTTTTTAGCAGGTTGTTTACCATTTGACATCGAAAGGTTCGTTTATGTCCCATACCGCCGCTCCCAAGGTTGCTTTTATTTTCGATTGCGACGGCACACTGGTTAATAGCACCCCCGTTTGGGCCTACGCCCAGCCCGAGTTATTGCACCGCCACGGTGTCGACGTGACGGTCGATGATTTTGCCCAGTTTGAGCACCTGTCGCTGGAGGACGAGTGCCAGGCCTACCACGACACGTGGGGCATTGGCGCGAATGGCGAGGAGCTGTATCGCGAGCTGAGTGAGATTTTGATTGATGAGTACTCCAAGGTGCCGCCGCGCGAGGGTCTCCTGGCATTTTTGGAACAGGCGAAGGCGGCGGGTATTGCCATGTGCGTGGCTACGTCCACTCCGGCCGAGTTGGTGCAGTCCGCGCTCGCTGGTGCCGAGCTCGATGCTTACATGGAATTTGTTACCACGACAGGCGAGGCGGGACGTTCCAAACAGTTCCCGGATGTGTATGAACTTGCGCTGCGTCGTCTGGAGGAGCACCATGGGCACAAGTTTGAGCGCGCATGGGTGTTTGAGGACGCCGTCTTTGGCCTAAAGAGCTCTGGGGGTGCCGGCTTTACGCGTGTGGGTATCTATGACCCGCACGGCCGCATGAAGCGCGACGATGTGCGCGCCAACTGCGATATCTTTATCGACAGCTACGAGGAGCTTGACCTAACCCGCGTGCTTTCGTTTGAGGGCTAGGTGAGGGCCGTGGCTTGCAAGGTGTTAGTGGTCTGTGGCTCGCCCGTGGTGGCGAGCGCAGATCTGTTGCGTAGGCTAGCAGGGGAGTGCGACCATGTTGTCGCCGTGGACCGCGGGCTCGATGCGCTGCTGGGCGCTGGCCTGAGCTGCGACGAATATGTGGGGGATGCCGACACGGTGAGCGATGCGGGCCGCGCGCTGGTCGATGCCGCCACCGACTTTGAAGTTGAGCGCCACGACCCGTACAAGGACTATACCGATCTGGCGCTGGCGCTCGATTCCGTCCGCCGTCGCTGGCCGGGATCCGAAGTGGTTGCGACCTGCGCCACCGGCGGCCGTCCGGACATGGCGCTTTCCGTACTGGGGCTGCTCGCGGGCTACGAGGACGCCCCTGTCTGGATTGCCGAGGACAAGGTAGTCGCTCGCATCCTTCATGCAGGCGAATCGTGGACCATCGAAGGCGCCAAGGGCAAGACGTTCTCCATCATCGCCATAGCCCCTGGGACGGTGGTAAGCGAACACGGTCTAGAGTGGGAGCTAGATCACAGTCCCCTGGGCCTGTTGGCCGACACGGGCGTCAGCAACGTCGTCAGGTCAACAGCCACGATCCAAGTCCACACCGGCACCGCCATCGCTTACCTCTACAAGTAAGGTCTATCGCATCAGGGTTTTATCGGGACGGTGGATAGAAATAAGCGCTAGAAGAGTGATTATTTCAGCCCCGTCCCAGGAAAACCCGTAAGTAAGAGATTCAACCCAAAAAAGTCCTTGCATCAAAGAAAGTCTTCCCCTATAGTATCTCCTCGTCACGGGGGCGTAGCTCAGCTGGGAGAGCGCTTGACTGGCAGTCAAGAGGTCAGGGGTTCGATCCCCCTCGTCTCCACCATCGTGAATGCTAAGCCCACTCAATTGAGTGGGCTTTTTTATTTGCATGCGATATTAAGTGGCTGAACTGCATTTTTGCAAGATATGCAAATTGCTTTCCTGTTCAAGTTCGCCGTCAGCAGCAGTTGTCGCAAAATTTGCGACAACTGCACCTAAAAAGGTGCCCAACAAACCGCCTCAAAATGTGTTGACTCTGTTGTCAGGCGTGTCTATTGTGCGATGAGTATCTTCGCAATGCGACGCCCGCGCCCACCCCATAAAAAGTTGCACAATTTATTTCCCAACTCTGTACATAGTTTGTTAGCCAAACGCGATTATCAGTGTAGATCGCCGTTCCATATGGGCTTCAGGAACGCGCCTAATCACCGTTAGCATCCCAATAACCTGCATCAACGTGAACAACATCCCAAAATAACCCCCTTAAGCACGCTAAATGAACAATATGTTGTCCAACGCAGCCCAAATCAGTTTCGCTAACAGCTTGTGCTAGGATACCTAACGTTACATGAGTTCAACTGTGCTCACGGCTCCAGCAAGCCATAAAGCGCAGGGTCGATCAGCATCCGGCCGTAACGGCGGTGCCAGAAACACCACGAGCTCCAATAAAGAAGTCATGCAACGTTATTTATCTGCATTGGGTAATTCCATGATGCAATTAATAGCATGCATGCCAATAAAAAGCAGTTTTACAGCTGACTGCGTGCGGTCCAGTTTTGTACCCGCTTGACTGGGTCGCACGCAGACAGCTGGGGATGCGGTCTTTTTGCGATACACGTCCGCCTCTCTAGCAGCTGCACTTATACATACCGTTCACGGTGGGGCAGAGCCACGTGCTTGTCTGACTGGGCTCAGGGTTTGAATATGGAGCGCCTTCGCGCATGAGCGCCCTGGCGAAGCCATACCCAAACCCCGTGAGCCACACGTAAGACAGCAAGGGGGTGGTGCTCGTGTGGTATGTGATCCAGGTCATTAACGGTCGCGAAGACGTAATGCGCGAGCGCATCGAGCGCATGGTGCCGGCGAGCGCCATGCAGGAACTCTTTTATCCCCAATTTCAAACCGAGATCAAAGTACACGGCGAATGGGTCAATACGACCAAGCCGCTCTTTCCCGGTTATCTTATCTGCGATACGGCAGATCCCCGTACCGTGCAACAGTATCTGCTGCGTATGGACGACTTTGCCCGTGTGTTATCCCAGGACGGTCAGTTTGTGCCGCTGGCAAAAGAAGAGGTCCAGCTTATTGGCGGCTTTACGCATAGGGGAGACCGCGTAGTGCCCATGAGCGAGGCCCTAAAAGACGGTGACCAGGTCATAGTGACGGCAGGTCCACTGTTGGGCCACGAAGGCCTTATCAAAACCATTAACAGACGCAAGAGCACTGCTTATTTGGAGCTCGACCTTTGCGGTCGACGCGTAACTACGCGCGTTGGCCTCGCCGTGCTTTCGGCCGAGCAGCGCGTCATGCGCAACCTTAAAAAGGCGATCGCCTAGTTGCAGGCGATCGCTACACAGAACAGGGAGGATCCCCGACTCGGGGACGAAGTCTTGGAAGAAAACGTGTCGGATAAAACTCAATTTGCAACGGATGCGCCTGCGGGGGCAGCGCTCATTGCTCAGGCCATGGACCGACGCGAGGGCACCGGCCGCTACAAGTCCATGCAGTCCATCATGGACTGGGATCGTTCGCGCTTGGTCTACCGCGCCGTTAAGCGCGCCTTTGACGTCGTGTTCAGCGGCTGCGTGCTGGCCGTCATCGCCGTTCCCAGCCTTGTGCTTGCCGCGGCCATCCGCTTTGAGAGCGAGGGCAACCCCTTCTACAGCCAGATCCGCGTGGGCCAGACCCACCGCGATGGCAGCCTGTCCACCTTCCGCATGTGGAAGTTCCGCTCCATGTACAAGGACGCCGACGAGCGCCTGGCAGATCTCAAGGAGCAGAACGAGATCGCCGGTGCCATGTTCAAGATGAAGGAGGACCCGCGCGTTACCAGGATCGGCAAGTTCATCCGCAAGCACTCCATTGACGAGTTTCCACAGTTCCTGAACGTGTTTCTGGGCCAGATGTCCGTCGTCGGCCCGCGCCCGCCGCTGCCGAACGAGGTGTCGGAGTACACGGAATACGACTTGCAGCGTCTTGCCGTGAAGCCTGGCATCACCGGCTGGTGGCAAGTCACTGAGCGTAACTCGACTGGATTCGACGGGATGGTCCGACGCGATCTGGAATATATAGCCAAACGAGGCATTTTCTTCGATTTCAAAATAATCCTACTCACAGTGATTGAGGTTGTTAGCGGAAATGGCGCTTGCTAAAGAGACTATAGGGAATTACGAAGGCACCGGTTCAACGGTTGATCTTCCCGGACGAGTCGAAGTCCTGGGCGCCCCCGTCGACCCCTGGACGATGGAGCAGACCGTCGAGGCGACCGATGCCCTCATCAAGGAGGGGCGCTTCGCTCATTTGATCGGCGTGAACGCCGACAAGTTGCTTCAGATGCGTGACGATCCCGAGATGGATGCGTGCGTGCGCCGCTGCGAGATCGTAAACGCCGATGGCGCGTCCATGGTCATGGCCGCCAAGAAGCTGGGCGTGGACTTGCCCGAGCGCGTGGCCGGCATCGACCTCATGTGGGAGCTGTGTGGGCTGGCCGAGCGTGAGGGGCACAGCGTCTACCTGCTAGGCGCCAAAGCCGAAGTGGTCGCAAAGACCGCCGAGGTACTGTCCGAGAGGTATCCCAATATGGTCCTTGCGGGCTACCGTGACGGCTACTTCGGCGAAGACGAGTTCGATGCCGTGGTCGCCGAGGTTGAGCAGGCCGAGCCCGACATCGTGTTCGTGGGCATCACCTCGCCCAAGAAGGAACGCCTGATCGAGCGTTTCCGCGAGCTGGGCGCCAAGGGCGCTTTCGTGGGCGTGGGGGGTTCGTTCGACGTGGTCTCCGGCAACATCCCGCGCGCCCCGATGTGGATGCAGCGCGCGAACCTGGAGTGGCTCTTCCGCATGATGCAGGAGCCCAAGCGCCTGGTGAAGCGCTACGTGGTCGGCAACACCCGTTTCTACATGCTTCTCCGCAAGGAGTCAAAGAGGAGCAAGGCCAATGACTAAGAAGAAAGTAATGCTCGTCTTCGGCACCCGCCCGGAGGCAATCAAGATGTGCCCGCTCGTCAACGAGCTGAAGGCGCGCACGGATGAGTTCGAGACTGTGGTGACCGTGACCGGCCAGCACCGCGAGATGCTCGACCAGGTGCTGCGCGTCTTCGACGTGACTCCCGACCACGACCTTGCGATCATGAAGCCGGGCCAGACGCTGTTCGACGTGACGTGCGACGTGCTGCTCAAGCTCAGGGCCGTCCTCGAGGGCGAGAGGCCCGATGTCGTCCTGGTCCACGGAGACACCACGACCAGCTTCGCCGCGGCGCTCGCGTGCTTTTACCTTCAGATTCCCGTGGGCCACGTCGAGGCCGGCCTGCGCACGCACGACATCTACAGCCCCTGGCCGGAGGAGTTCAACCGCCAGGCGGTCGACATCGTGAGCGAGTACTACTTCGCCCCCACGGAGGCCAGCAAGGAGAACCTGCTCGGTGAGGGCAAGCCCGAGTCGAAGATCTGGGTCACCGGGAACACCGGCATCGACGCCCTGCGCACCACCGTGCGCGAGGGCTACTCGCACCCCGAGCTCGACTGGGCGGAGGGCTCCCGTCTTATCCTCATCACGGCGCACCGCCGCGAGAACCTGGGCGAGCCCATGCACCGCATGTTCCGCGCCATCCGCCGCGTGATGGAGGAGCACCCCGACACCAAGGCAATCTACCCCATCCACATGAACCCACTCGTCCGCAAGGCGGCGCACGAGGAGCTCGACGGCTTCGACAGGCTCCACATCATCGACCCGCTCGAGGTTCTCGACTTCCACAACTTCATGGCTGCGAGCCACCTCATCCTCACCGACTCGGGCGGCATCCAGGAGGAGGCGCCGAGCCTGGGCAAGCCGGTGCTCGTCATGCGCGATACCACTGAACGTCCCGAGGGTGTGGCGGCCGGCACACTGAAGCTCGTGGGCACCGAGGAGGACGTCATTTACCGTGAGTTCAGCCGCCTGCTCTCTGACGAGTCTGAGTACGAGGCCATGAGCCACGCCTCCAACCCCTACGGAGACGGGCATGCGAGCGAGCGGATTGCGGACGTGCTGGCAGGCCGGTCGCGATGATTCGGGTCCTGCACATCATTCAACAGCTAGGGCCTGGAAGGGGCGGGGTGAGGACCTTCGTCTCCACGATGCTCGATTGCCCGGCTCCCGATATCGAGCAGAGCGTGCTATCGGTGGGAAGAGTCGAAGGGGATAGGTTCGGAGAGCGATTCTTCGGCCCTTTAACCGATAGCTACAGCCCTCTACTGGTTGGCACTCTTGGGGCGAAGCGCCTTGGCGCTTTTCTATCGAAGCACCGTTTCGATATCGTTCAGATTCACACGAACAATGCGCTCGGCTTCGTCTTCGCCTCTGAGGCCAAAAAGGCCGGAGTTCCCTCGCGCATCGTGCACTGCCATAACAGCGCGCTTGGCAGCACCTCGCGTTTGAAGAATATGGTCAACGTGGCAATGATAGAGAGGTTTCTCCCGTCGGCGAGTGAGCGCTGGGCATGCAGCGAGGTCGCAGGTGAATATCTCTTTCAGGGCGCTGGCTATGCCTTGGTGCACAACGGGGTCGATTCCGATAAATTCCGATTCTCGTCCTCTGACCGGGCTGCCGTTAGACATCGGCTTGGGATCCCGGGCAATGCCACCGTCATAGGGTTTGTCGGGGCAGGCATTCCTGCGAAAAACACCCTGCGCGCCCTCGATATCTTCAATCAGCTGCGCTCCAGTGAGGCCGATTCCCGCCTTCTGCTCTTCGGCCAAGCCGAGGAACTTCCCCTTGCGAAGGAGAAGGCAGCTAAATTGGGGCTGAGCGAATCGGCGGTTTTCATCGGTACCGTTGACGATATCTGGAGGTACTACAGCGCCATGGATGCGCTGCTTGCCCCCTCTTTCCACGAGGGGCTACCGATTGCCTTCATTGAGGCCCAGGCAAATGGACTGCCCATCCTCAGCTCTGACGCGGTTACCCAAGAGGCCGATCTGACGGGCCTTCTCAAGCGCGCAGCACTTTCGCTTTCCGACAAGGAGTGGGCCGATTTGCTGGAAGCCTGCGCCGGCAAAAGGGAAATTACCGCCAAGGTCGACTACGTTCCGTTTCTCAATAAAGCGGGTTACACCACGCGGTCGCTCTACAAGCAGCTCTCTGATCGCTATAGAAATATGACTAAAGGGGCGTAATATGACGACCGAGTATTTATCCATGCAAGAGGTGAAAGCTGCCGAGCTGCGCCTCCTTCGCATTTTCGACTGCTATTGTCGAGAGAACAATCTGCGATATTCAATGGGTTCCGGCACTCTTCTCGGTGCGGTTAGGCACAAGGGGTTCATTCCCTGGGATGATGATATCGATGTCGTCATGCCCGTTGAGGACTACAGGAAGTTTCTGGCTGGCTTCGCCTCCCGTACTGGAGCGGAGCAATCCCATGTTGGGCTTGCCAGTCAGCTGAACCTTAAAGGTTCAGCTGCAATTCCTTTTGAAAAACTGGTGGATACCAGCATTGAGGTAAAGTCTGCATTCATTGCAGAGGGAATCCGCGAATATGTGTGGATCGATATCTTTCCGATTGTTTCTTTCGAAAGTGAAGCCGAAGCCAGCAAGGCCTGGGATGCAGCAGTTCGATATAAGTACCTGTTCCAAGCATCAAGATGGAGCTCGGGACAGCCAGGAGTTGCTGGCTGCTTCAAAACCGTCTTCGGCGCGTTTGCCAGGCACACCCCTCTGCAACAGTGGGCTCTCGGTAAGCTAAGAACGATGACGGATAACGGTTGCTTTTCGACTATCGGCACTGCTGCCAATCTGGCTTGGGCGGTCAGCCAGTCGCTGGAGGTTTTCCCCGCAAGCCTGTTTAGCAACTTGGTTGAATATGAATTCGAAAACGAACGGTTCTTTGGCTTTGAGGATGCGGATCGCTATCTCTCGATAATGTACGGGGACTATATGTCACTTCCGCCTGCCGACAAACGTATTGCGCATGAGTTGAAGGCCTGGCGCGTCAGCGCTTCCAGCAACTTCGACCCTACGAGTAGCGGAAGCACTGATGAACAAGATTGCTAAGGCGCTTAAATGGGGCGCTTCCGCCCTGCGGGTTGCCAAGGTGCGAGTTGTGACCGGGAATCGGCTCAAGATTGCCTCAGGCAAACCATTGTACCTGGGCAAGGGCGCAAGGTTGATATTGGGCGAGGGCGCATCCCTCAGCATCGGTGCGGGCGTTTATTTGAGCCCCGAGTGCTTCGTACAGGTCAATAAAGGCGCAACTTTAGTGCTGGAAGACGGCGTCTACATGAACGAGGGCTGTCGAGTGACGGTAGTCGAATCCGCCCACATCGGTGCAGACACGCTCTTCGGTCCCAATGTCCAGATTTACGACCACGACCACGAATTCGACAGTAGGGGGGGTTAGCTCAAAGTTAATCCACGCGCCGGTTTCGATTGGTCAGCATTGTTGGCTATGCGCTAATGCGGTCGTTACGCGCGGTTGCTCGATTGCGTGCCGCTCTCTCGTCTCGGCGAACTCTGTTGTCACGTGCGACCTTAACGAGTCGGGTGCGCTGTACGCTGGTGCGCCCGCTCGATTGATAAAGAGATACGACTAGGAAGCCTTCTTAAACGTGAATCAAAAGCTGAAAATAACCCTTATCGTGCCCGTGTACAACGTTAGACGCTATCTTGAACGGTGCGTCCGCTCCATTCTGGAACAGTCGTATTCGGTGTTCGAGGTGCTGCTCATCGACGACGGGTCGACCGACGGGTCGGGCGAGCTGTGTGATCGACTCTCCTTTGAGAACGATAGCGTGCGGACAGTGCATAAGGAGAACGCAGGGCTTGGTTTCGCGCGTAACACGGGACTGGATAATCTGCTTCCAGAGACCACACATGTTATGTTCGTTGATTCCGACGACTGGCTCGAGTCCGACATGGTCGAGACGTTCGCCCGCGCCATCGAGGACACAGGGGCGGATTGTGTTCTGGGTGGGTTCACCAAACGCGACGGAGAGGGAAACCCTCAGTTCGAGTTCAAGCTCGAGGATGCCGTGTGGGAGGGCGAAATACTTGCGAAGAGGCTCGTCCCCCGCGTGTGCGGCAGCGCGCCCGAGGCGTCCGACTCGATTCCAATGTCGGCATGTTCGTCTATATTCGCAAAGACGAACATAGACGAACATGCCCTGCGCTTTCCCTCGGAGCGTGAGGTGATCAGCGAGGACTTTGTCTTTAAATACAAGTACCTCCGAACTAGCAGCAAGGTGGTGACGACGAGTTGCGTGGGATATTCGTACCGCACGAATTTCTCGTCACTCAGCACTTCTTATAGACCGGATCGCTTCGACGCTAGCCTGTTCTTCTACGACTACGCCCTTCGACTTGTGGCGGACTCGCCTTCAGAAGCGGAATGCGTTTTGAGGTTAAAAAAGACCCTGTTCATCAATATGAAGATGTGCATCTCGCAGGAAGTGACTCGCGTTAGCGGTAAGAGCCGACGTGATGCCTGCGATGCTATACGAAGAATGGCGAGTGATAGTCGCCTGTCAAAGGTGATAAGCGACTATCCATGTGAGAGACTCGGCTTTACACAGAGAGTCTTTGTGGAACTGCTGAGGCGGCGTGCCGCGAGTATTCTCTATATGGCCGCTTCGTCTGGGGTTTTCTAGATTGGAGGCTCGAACATGGCTTTAATTGATGGACTAAAGACTTTATATAATTCTATTTTTCTCAATAACGATTTACTGATTAGCCGTTTGAGAAAATTAGGCGTTGCCATTGGGGACGATGTGACTTTTTATTGCCCCAAAGAAATGACGGTTGATATTCAAAATCCACATCTAATCACCATCGGTGACCATGTAAAGATTACGGGTCCATCTACAATCCTGACGCATGATTATTCTTGGGGGGTAATTAAGGGAAAAACGGGGGAGGTTTTCGGAAACCAAAAACATGTGACCATTGGGAACAATGTATTCATTGGATGGGGTGCCACAATCTTGTGCGGCACGACCATCGAGGACAACGTGATCGTCGGAGCGCACTCCGTCGTCAGTGGGAGGCTAGAGCACGATTCTGTTTATGCAGGCGTTCCCGCAAAGAAGGTTTGCTCATTAGAGCGCTACCGTGAGAAGCGTGCGTCAGCCCAACTGGACGAGGCGAAAGACTACGTAGCCCGTTTTCGTCGTCGTTTCAGGCGCGATCCTCATGCAGAGGAAATGAGGGAGTATTTCTTTTTGTGGGCCACCCCTGATCGACTTAACGACAGTTATGTTTTCCAAATGAGTCTCATGGGAACTTACGACAAAAGCGAAGCGATTTTAGCAACACCGAGACAATTTAATAGCTTTGAGCAGTTCCTTGCCTGCTGCGACAAGGCCGAAGTAGAGTAACCATGAATATAAATAATAATAGACCCGTTGTAACAATTGTTGTTCCCGTCTATAACGTCGAGGAGGAATTAAATAGGTGCGTTGAGAGCCTTGTGGGTCAAACGATCAGTGATCTACAAATTATTCTTGTTGATGATGGATCGACTGACTTGAGTGGTGAGCTTTGTGACGCCTGGGCAGACCGTGATTCCCGCATCTGCGTTATACATAAGCAGAACGGCGGATTGTCCTCTGCCAGAAATGCCGGTATCGATGTTGCCGAGGGTAAATACCTTGGTTTTGTTGATAGCGACGATTATATCGAGCCCGATATGTACGAAACACTTTTAGCCGGAATGGTCGATGATGAAGTGTCTATGGTCACATGTGGTAGATATGTGCATATGGGAGACACTGTTAAAAATGAATACACAACACCCGAAGTGATGAGGTTTAATTCCGCAGACGCTATGAAGGAGACTTTACTCGGTAACATTATTGATGTATCTGCGTGGGATAAACTTTATCGTCGTGAGCTGTTTGACGAAATCCGCTATCCCTATGGACGCATAAGCGAGGACGCAGCCATTATTTTGCAACTGCTCGATCGCTGTAGCGATGTCGTTCATGTGGGGAAGTGTCTGTACCACTACGTTTTTCGTACCGGAAGTATCAGCAAGTCAACCTACACCCATAAAAAATTTGATGTTATGCATAACTGTCGGGAGATGACAGCTTGGGTAGAGAAAAACAAGCCTGATTTTTCTATGGACATCAACTCGTATTGCTGCGCACAAATGGCAGGAATGATTGAGTGCATGATTTGCTCCCCGGGAGCGAGAAAAGAATGGGGCGAGGATTACAGCGCTTATTGGGGCCTATTCCGTCATTGTTTCCAAAGCTACGTTACGCTTGGTGGACACAAAAAAGTTGAAATTGCGCGCGTCTTTGCCACGCGTATGCATCTTTACCGCCTATTCTGGCTAGCCCGTCAGGTTAGAAACGGGGTAAAGCGCTATGTGTAATGATGCTGCAACCGTTTCCATTAAGCGAAAAACTCTTGCTGATGTCACCATCAAGGACATAGACATCGTGTTAGCGACCTTACTCTTTTTCGCTCCGACGGATGGCAGTGGCGGCGGAGCGTACTCGTTGGTTCGCTATGGCTTAATTGCGTATCTTGTCTTAAAGAACATTCTTTGTTGTAAGAGCATTCCAATTGTCATGATGCTTCTTAGCGCATTCTCTGCGCTTATGGCGTACTCGACCTGGATTAATACCCATAGTCCGACTTGGTCCTTTTCCGGATTCATGTTTGGAATGGGAATCGTTGCCGTCATTCTTGTCTATGTTGATGCGTGCTGTCGCCTTTCCACCGAGATTGTTCTGAAACGCGTGCTCGTCATCTTTATTGTTGCAATCTTACTCAACGATTTAATGATGGTTGTTTTGCCCTACAATCGCTCTGATTCCAGTACGGTGTACCTAATCGGAAATAAGTTCATAGTATCCTACGCGCATTGTCTGCTTTCTGGTCTTATGCTCGTTTGCTACAGAGATAAGATTACTTTAAATCGCATTATCGTGATCATAGGCGCCTTTATGTCGTATTTTTCTGGCTCAAGCACAGGTGCCATGATGATGGTCGCTATGCTTGCTTTGACGTTTGTTCCCGCTAAAACTCGATTCGTTATCGCAAACCCTTTGTTTCTAGCAGCCTCTGTTGCTGTTTTGAATATCCTCATTTGGGGACAAGCAAATCTATTCCAAATGCCTGAGTTTCAGAATTTTGTAGTCAATGTTTTGCATAAGAATCCAAATATGACTGGACGTGAGCAGCTATACGCCGTCACTTTTGATCTGGTTGCAATGAAGCCTATTTTCGGGTGGGGATACCTTACCGATATTTACCGAATCACTTTTGGCTACGGTAACGCGCAAAACGGATTGTTTCACCTTATAACCCAGTGTGGAATCTTGGGCACTACGGTCTATTTCGCAGGTTTATTTACGTCTCTTCTCGGAAAACCGGTTCAGAACAAAAGCCTTTTCGGCATTTACGCCTTTTTGCTTTGCATGGTTCTCGGTTCATCTGTGGAGATCAACCTTTCCTTCCAATTCGCTTTTGGCATTGCTTTGGTTTGCGGAGCTTTGCACGGTTTTGATGCTACGGAGAAATAATATGCTCGTTGGAATTATGACAATGCACCGAGTTCCCAATTACGGGTCTTTCTTGCAAGCCTATTCACTAAAAAGAATGATTGAATCCTTGGGTCATCAGGTGGTTTTTGTCGACTATCACATTGAGCCCGATATCTTGCATAAAGGAGACATAAAGGAAACCCTTCGATGCGAGATGAGGCAAGTTGGACAGTGGTTTAAATCCTCATCATTGGGTCATTCAATAAAAAAGGCTCTCAAGGGGGATGCGGTCTCATCGCGTTCCTTAATGTTTAGTTGCGATGATATGCTTGGAATCACAGATAGACGCCACTACAACACGGAGTGCGACGTCCTGGTCATAGGCAGCGATGAAGTGTTTAATTGCCTTCAGCTTGGTTCCAATATCGGCTACTCCCTTGAATTGTTTGGGAGGCGCGCCAACGCAGGTAAAGTGATAAGCTATGCCGCTTCGTTTGGCAATACGACGTATGAAAAACTTGACCACTATGGGGTGGCTAGGGAAATAGGGGATTGCCTTAAGCGTTTCGAGGGGATTTCTGTTCGTGACACGAATTCCGTTGACACTGTAAGTAGGCTTACGGGAAAAGCCCCAATCATGCATCTTGATCCTGTACTCGTCGGTGGAGTGGAGAACGAAGACTGGTCTCCCTGCAACGAGAGTGGATTCATGATTCTTTACGGCTACAGCTTCCGATTTACCGAGGATGAATGCAGAGAGGCTCTCGAATTTGCTCATTCCCACGGGCTTGAACTCATCGCATTAGGTGAGGACCAGCCCGTGCGCGATCGCCATATTCGATGCCGCCCTGACCAGGTTTTACCATATTTTCGAGCAGCTGATTATGTGTTAACCGACACCTTTCATGGAAGCATATTTTCTATCGTTACCCATACGCCTTTTGTGACGATTCCCCGTGGAGACCGAAACGGTCAAGGAGGCAATGTCCAGAAACTAACGTCGCTTCTGGACGGACTCAATCTTTCTGATCGGCGACTTAGCTCAATTGATAAATTGGGCAAGGTTCTCGAAATCAAACCAGATTTCGAATCTTCAGACAAGATTCGAAGCTCTGAGTCGCTACGCTCGCTCAACTACCTGAGATCATATCTCTCAAATGGAGGCGTTGCCGAGTGATGACTAAACAGATCAAACCGCTTCCAATATTACAGGGCAAGACCGCTTTTGCGATAAACCTTATCTCGCAAGTGTCTGTTATCGTTGCTCAGATGGTCATCAGCTTGTTTTTGACCCCGATTGTCCTAGAGAAAATGGGGGCAGAAGCCTATGGCTTTGTTGGTCTTGTTAACAACTTTGTAAGCTATGTGGCTGTAATTACTACTGCCTTAAATTCGCTCGCAGGTCGCTATATCACGATTGCGCACCATAGCGGGGACCAAGAGGGTGCGGAGTCCTACTACTCCTCCGTGTTTTTTGCAAACTGTGTAATGGCCGTCGCCGTGTTGGCTGGATCCGTTCTTCTTGCGGCAAATATCGAATCAGTCGTGTCGGTTTCGCCTGGGCTAGTTGAAGATCTCCAGCTTATGATTTTGCTGGCATTTTTCAATTGCGCGCTTAGTCTTGTTGTTGTTGTTTTCGGAATTGCCGCATTTATCAAGAACCAGCTATACCTCAACTCCATTGCCCAGCTTGTGTCCTCCGTCATAAGGGCGATATTGCTGTGCGTTCTTTTTTTGACTGTAGTTCCACATATGTGGTATTACAGCGCAGCTGCAGTTGTCGCATCGGTCGCATTCCTCGCATTGCAGATTTGGACTACGAAACGTATTGCTCCAGAATACCGGGTGAAAGCGACCTGTTTTTCAATTCATAGAGTACTCGAAATTCTCAAAAGTGGCTTATGGGTCAGCATCGAGTCAATAAACAAGCTTTTGCTTACCGGTCTTGATTTGTGGATTTCGAATCTCTTTGTTGGTGCCTACCAGATGGGGATTTTATCAGTTGCTAAGACGATCCCCAATGCTTTGTTATCCGTTTCAAATAGTCTTTCCAGCCTTTTCTATCCCAAATGCGCCGAGCTTTATGCAAAAAAGAAAACTGACGAGCTTGTTAAACAGTTTGGCTTTGCAATGAGATTCACCGCTGCGGTCATGATTGTGCCGCTCGCGGGCTTTGTTGCATATGGTCTTCATTTTTACGAACTATGGCTTCCCGGACGAGACGTATCGGAGCTCCTTCTGATTCAGAGACTATCCGTTCTGACTGTTGTCTCGTTACTCGCGAGCGCGCTCGTTGAGCCTCTTTACTATGCCAATACCCTTACTAATAAGATAAAGGGATCAGTTCTTATTACTTTAGGCTTCAGCTTACTTGTCGTCGCAATTGAATTGTCCCTTCTGTTTTTTACAGAACTTGAAGGGCTCTTTGTAATCGCTTCTGTCAGTTCCGTTCTCATGACGTTTAGACATTGTTTTGTACAGCCCGTTTATGCTGCTCATGTGTTAGGTCTGCGTGGATCGAGTTTCTATAAACCACTTGGTAAAGAAGTTGTGGGGCTTTTCGTCGTTCTCGCAACATTTGCAATTCTTTCGAAAGCTTTGCCGTTTTCTTCGTGGGCGTGCTTTCTGATTTCTTGTCTTATTTCTGCAGCAATCGGTTATACGGAGCTATCCCTCCTCCTACTCGATGGGGAAGAGCGACGTAAGGCTTTTGGAATGTTATTGGTTAGGAGGCGTTAGGTTGCAAGACGAACTTCCATCGAACTCTTTCGACATGCTGTTCGCAAAAGCTCGTTATGCTGTGGCACTTCAGGACTCTGATTCGAAAAGCCTTGAGTTGTCCGCTTCTGGTGGCGCTTTTGCTTTGTTTGCCCGCTCTGTTCTTCGTGTTGGTGGTGCCGTATTTGGAGCTTCCCTTCTCGACAACGGCACTGTCCGTCATATTTGCATAAAGCGGATTGATGACTTGTATAAACTCCAAGGATCTAAATATGTTAAGAGCAACGTTGCAGATACATATGAAGAGTGTGCCCATCTTCTTTGCAAGAACACCGTAGTGCTATATTCCGGTACGCCATGCCAGATAGCGGGACTTCGAAAATATCTTGAAAAATCAGTTCCGAAGGAAGTCGTTGCAAACAACTTGCTGTGCGTCGATCTTATCTGTCACGGAACACCAAAGCAGGAGATTTTTTCTGCATATCTTGAATGGCTCGCCACGAAGAATAAAGCCGATGACGGCATCCATGGCTATGCTTTTAGAAGCAAAAAGATGGGGTGGGGACTAAATTATTATTACTACTTCTATCGTCGAGGTAGAAAACACGAGGTGCTGGGGCCCGCCCGTGATGACCCATATTTCGCAGCTTTTACGAAAGGGGTCATCTATCGGAGGTGTTGTTACAAGTGTCCCTTTGCAAGACTCGAACGCGTTGGAGACATCACGATAGGAGATTATTGGGGCATCGATTCCGTTCATCCCGGCTTTTCTGACGGACGAGGCGTTTCCGCGGTCCTGATAAACACTAGTAATGGCGAGCGTTTCTTTAATGAGTGCTGTGCCGATGAATGTAAGTGGATTAAATCAACCGTTGAAAGCGTTGCTGCAAATAACTCAAATCTCGTCAAGCCAGCCTCTCGTTCTGATGATGACGAGAGGCTGGCCGATGAGGTCGAAAGAGCGATTTCTGCTGGTGACCACAAGCTGGCATTCGAAAAGCTGCTGGCACCAAAGCTTAGCTTGATGGCAAGAATTAGGCGAAAGCTTCCCTGGAAGCTTGTTCGTATGATTTACGGGCATGGACGATAACTGTTTTTCATTTAGACACTTGCAGTGCAAAGCTCACTCACACAACTAACTCTAAGTGGAAATATCGACAGGCAGTCATTCGTTACAGTCCTTAACTATTTTTAATCAAAGGCGAAAGGTGTTTATTCATGTATTACATCAACGAGAGGTTAGTTAACCTCCACCGCATTTTTGACCAGAACAAGCGCGAGGGTTACCTCAGACTTGATCTGAACGAGAACCCCGAGGGACTATCTCAAGAGTTTATCGACGGGGTTCTTTCGGGGGTGACGCCCGAAATGGTAGCCCAGTATCCGGAAACACTTGAGTTTACTGAATTCCTCGCTGGAAGACTTGGTACGGACATCGAGCACCTGTCGCTTGTTAACGGGTCTTCCGAGGGCATTCGTAACATCATTGAGGCCTTCACTGCGCCTAGCGGCGAGATTGTTTGTGTATCGCCTTCTTATGCGATGTTCGAGGTCTACTCGAAGATGTATGGGCGCAATTTTGTGGCGGTTCCTTATAGGGATGACCTAACAATCACGGTGGATGATGTGATTTCCAAAATCAGCGATGACACGCAGCTGCTTATTCTTGTTAATCCGAATAACCCCATGGGCAATGCTTGGAGCGAGACTGAGATGTCACGCTTTTTTGAGGAAGCGGAACGACGTCAAATTACCGTTCTTGTCGACGAAGCATATCATTATTTTTGTCCCGAGACATCCATCAATTATGCCCTAACCCATGAACACGTATTTGTAACTCGTACTTTCTCGAAGCTATTCTCGCTTGCTGGAGCTCGTTTAGGCTATGTAGCAGGATGGCCTGAGGGAGTTGCCCTCGTACAGAAGCTGAATACTCCCCACAATGTAAATATGTTTGCCATGCTCTTCGCAAAGAAAATCATGGAAACCGAAGGCATGCTCGATTCCATGATCGAGAATCAGCTCGCTGGCAAACAGTGGCTCGTTGAGCAACTTGACCGTAACTGCTATGAATATCGAAGCAGTGAAGGTAATTTCATGTTCATTAAGCCGTTTAGTGATGCTTCTGAAATCGTTCGCCGTATGAAGGCCGAGAAAGGCATCCTCATTAAGGAGTATGACGGTATTGGCGCTTTTGGCAGCTGTCTGAGGGTTACCACTGGTCCTAAGCGTTCGATGGAGCGATTCATGGAAGCGCTGATTGAGTTGGACAAGGCCTAGCCATGACTAAGGTCATTACCTACGGAACCTACGACCATCTTCATCGCGGGCATGTCCGTCTGTTGGAGCGCGCCAAGGCCTTAGGCGACTATCTAATCGTTGGCGTTACGTCGGATGACTTTGACAAACAACGCGGCAAGATTAACGTTCAACAATCGCTTGAAGAGCGCATTGCAGCAGTGCGTTCAACCGGGCTTGCGGACAAGATTGTCGTCGAAGAGTACGAAGGCCAGAAAATCGACGACATCAAGCGCTATGGAGTCGATATCTTTACTGTGGGATCGGATTGGGAGGGCCAATTCGATTATCTGAATGAGTACTGCGAGGTTGTGTACCTCGAGCGAACCAGTGGTGTCTCTTCTACGGAAATCAGAAGTTCGGTTAAACTTCGCTGCGGTTTAGTTGGATATACCGACTATATGAATCGCGTTTTTGCTGAATGCGGTTTGGTAAATGGTCTCGAGGTTGTCGGCATTTGTGTTGAAGATCCCAGCTTGCTAGATGAGGGTCCACTCGGAGCCAAGCTTGTAACGGATGATTACGGTAAGTTGCTGAATGCGGTCGACATTGTGTATATTCACTCGCATCCTGATCGGCATTATGAACAGGTGAAACGAGCCTTAAATGCCGGCAAGCATGTGATGTGCGAAGCGCCTATCGCAAAGAACGCTAAGGAATGCAGCGAGCTTTTCGCATTAGCCGACGAGCGAGGCCTTGTGTTGATGGACTCGCTGCGCACGGCATACTCAACCGCCTACGCACGCATGCTGTTGTTGGTTACCGGTGGACGTATTGGCGAGGTCGTTTCGGTCGATGCCACTATAACCAATCTTAAGACCAATCGCGCTCCTTTTGATACGCGTCGCGACACTGCTTGGAGCAGCATGACGGCATGGGGCCCGACGGCATTATTGCCAATCTTCCAGATACTAGGTACTAAACCTAACTCGGTACGCATTTCGTCCTTGTGCGAGAAAAACGACAAGACTTTTGATGAGTTCTCGAGGCTTGACGTTGAGTTTCCAAACGCCGTGGCAACAGCAAAAGTTGGCTCAGGCGCTAAGTCTGAGGGCAGTCTAGTTGTATCGGGCACAAAGGGCTACATATATGTTCCTGCGCCCTGGTGGAAGACTGATTATTTCGAAATCCGCTACGAGGACCCAGCCGATAACAGACGCTATTTCTATCAGCTAGACGGTGAAGGTATTCGCTTTGAATGGGTTTCTTTCCTAAGAATGATCGCCGATGTCGAAAAGGGCACCATAGGCGAAGAGGCACTTCGCCGCGAAGGCGGCATTGATCGCGATATCACCAAAGCCACCTGTGAAGTTATAGGCGCATTCGAACGCGGCGAGAGCGTAAAGTATCTAGAAGTTGCATAGTAGCTTTCGCCTTTAGTTTTTTTACTGATTAAAATAATCCAGAGCACAATGATATTCGTTGGCATTTTCGATGGTGTCATGCGATGGCAGATTGTGTCGATGGCGTTAACCTAATTCAAGCTGCTTCAGTTGTCATTCGGTAGGGGTGTCTCGGCAAAAGCTGAGGCACCCCTACCTCTATTGAAATATCTCTTCCTGTCATTCCATGCTCTATGATATTTCCGATTAATTATCGTCTAATCATCATCTGGAAAAGCGATCATTCTCCCTTCTAGAAGGTAGCTCATAGTTCGCCGCTAGCGCTGCATAACTCATGTCATAGTGAAAGGACTGATTCGACAGCGATAGCTCATGGGGGTCTGCACTGTTTTTAACGTAACCAAAAATCTGAAATTCCGTATATCAAAGAGCAAAATCTATTGGCGGGTCCATCAGTTTTCAGCAGTGACGATTACGACCCGCAGGTCGGACATAAATGTGGCAACTCATTCCACTTTCGCGCAGTCCACCGTCTGGAGGTGGGTACATAAGCCTTAATTAATTAAGGCTGCGATGAATTGAGCTCTCGAGGCTTCTACTAAGGGGAATTTATTAACTAAAAGTGATTTGTAGGGCAAAAGAAAGAAAAGGTTGCTGTATTGCACACCGTTACGATGGACCAGAGTTTGATCGATTCCCTTGGAAAAGAGAGAATCGAGGAGTTATATCGCCTTACCTACTCCGGTGGCCTAAAACGACTTCGAGAGGATGCGCTGTATTGGGATATTAAGAATGGAAGAATGGAACTGCCCAGAGAGGTCGTTGACAAGACATTTGCAAGGGACCTGCTTCTCTTCTCGATAGAGGTTTTCGACGACCGGTTGGTTGGATACACCAATTATTCCATGAAAGTTTCCAGAACTACAGACAAGCTATTCCGGGAAATCGCTGGCTTATGATTGTAAGGTCTCGACCTAGCTATGGTGTCCTTCTAGGGTTGAGGTAGGGCTGAGGGCCAAGAGATTTGCAACACTTGTTGGAACATACATTTCAAAGCATATGCTAACATGAAGTAAACAACGTATTCGCCCTTTAAATTTCTTCGAGCTGTTATATGAAGCTGCTCTTTTGGAACATAAATAAGAAAGACAATGCCGATCTTGCCCTCGCATGTATGCGAGAGAATGAGGTCGGCATTGCTGCTTTTGGTGAGTTTTCTGGAACTGAATTCTCAGATGAGCTCTTAAAAGGCTCTGGATATCGCCCAATGGGTTACGGTGGGTGTGACAAAGTCAAAGTAATTGCCCAGGAGTCCACTGAAGTTATTGATTGCTTTGAGGAATCTCGGTTTACCGTACTGCCGATGAAAATAGGCAAGATCTGTTTCATTATTGCCGCTGCGCATCTTGTTGACCGTATGTCTTCAGCCGATCCGGAACCAAGGCTAGTGGATATCCGCAAGATGATGGATGTGATTCACGGGTATGAAAACGAGCTATCAATTAACAAGACGATCGTTATGGGCGACTTAAACGCAAATCCATATGATAAGGAGCTGCTTCTCCCCAATGCATTTAACGCGATGCTATTTAAAGGGTTAGTTAGAAATAAAACCGGAAGAACATGGTGCGGTGACGAATACCCCTTTCTGTATAATCCAACAATTCATTGGGTATCGGAGGAGTTGGAGAACTACGGATCCTTTTACTATTCCGGGGATTGCGCCAACCCTGTTTGGAACTGTTATGACCAAGCCCTGGTAAGCCCAGAATTGATGGACTCCATTAATTCCTATAGGTATCTAAAGAGGATAGGGAATAGAGACTTGATTGCAAAAGTTCGTCCCAACAGCAAGATAAGCGACCATTTGCCGCTGTTAGTTGATATCGATTTGAGTTAGGTGGGTTATTTATGTCTCCCAGTGAAAACCCTTGGGTAGAGGTACTCTCTCAGTCTCAGCAAAAATCAACCAAGAGGATTGTCCCGTATTTTGACGAACAGGCTAAATTGCTGTTAGATGCATCCAATGGTAAGGTCAAAGGGCTGTTTTCCAAGACTTTTGACGTAAACAGGTCGCTTTCCCCATTGCTTGATTTTGCTGAAAGCGCTTCAGTTATAGCCTCAAAGGTTTCTGACGCAAGCTTAATTGATCGTACTCCAGAATCTAATCTAGAAGATGCCGGCAAACTATATAACAAGATTGATTACTGTTTCGAGATTCGCTCTGCTGGATATCGATTCAGGGTATTCACCATAGTAGTTGGTCCACAATATCCCGTAGTTATGACTGTGGACCAGGGCGTGTATAGAGACTTGGCAAAAAACAACAATCGTTACAAATACGATGAATCCAAGCCATGCAATATTGCGATAAGCGACGACGATGATCTTGAGTGCGTTTTTAACCAACTTCTAAGAAGTGAAAAATTGATTTACATCTGCAATCGACTGATGAATGAGCCTTCCTAATTAAGATATACCTGATTCAATTAATCCTGTATGTTATCTCGCCATTTAGCTGCACTCAAAGGAGATATTAATTGAGCAGTGATTTAGGTAACCAGACGGAGCGCGTGCGATTGCTTGCGATTGATTTCCGCAAGGCGATTGAAAGAGCTCTAGAGGCCGATAAGCTATATCGTACTGTAATGGCGTCCTTTCCAAGCGGTTGCTGCGGATACACAAGTGACTTACTGCAAAGGTATCTAGCCGAGAAGGGCATAGCAGCGCGGTATGTATCTGGAACCTATCGTAATTTCTTAACAAATGACTCGCTGTCACATGCGTGGCTTGAACTGACGAATGGCACCATAGTTGATATTACCGGAGATCAGTTTCGCTTCGAGCCGTATCCCTTGAAGAACGATTGCCCAGTATACTGTGACAAGCCGAACAAGTTCTACAATCGATTTGAACTTGACCCACCTTGTCAATGCGAGGGCTCATTTTCTAAAGATGTCTTACGCAAGGAGCAAGAAGCGTACGATATTATCTGCAAGTTTCTTTAGGTCTGCGTGTCCTTATCTTTATCACTGCGTGATTTGCGTTGAATGATATTCACCGATTGTGAATTAACCACGACTTTAATCCTGAGGTGTTTTTATGCCTGTTACTTCTCGAAGGACGCTTGTTGCTTATAAATTGACTTGTCATGAAGCTCGCAAGACCGACAAGCTGTTTGAGCTCGATTCACTCTATAAAGGTGGATTCACCCGAGCGTTCGTTGATTTTTGTGGATCAGATCAAAGCGCTATCCAGCAAAAGGGTCTTGGAAAATACTGTCATCTCGAAAAGCCAAAAGTTCAAGATGAAGGTGTTTTGCTTGAACTTCAATCGGGTTCAAATGGCGAAAATATTTCCATTCTTGACCCTGGATTAGATTCCATAGTTGGCGAATATGATAGCGAAAAGGCACCCATGGTTCGCTCAAGGGTATATCTTAGAAATCCTGTTGGGAAATATTCGATTTTATGCGTTGAACATGTGAAGGGTTCCGCCGGCGACACGTTTCTAAAAACGCCATTTAAGAACTGGCTAAAAGCAGCAGTCCCAGGATGTCTTTTAGATTGGGAGCCTGTAGCAGAAGAAGAATCTCTTGATGCCTTTAAAAGCATCGAAGATTTCGAAGTTCGTAAATATCTAAGGCCAAGCGACATGGCGGATTCGTTAATTACTGGTGCTAACTACATTTCCTATAAGTTGGCCCATAAGAGAAGGCAGCCCTTTCCAATCGCTCTACTTAAGGAGGCTCTATCTGATTCCACCAAAGCAAAAACAATTTTTGGCCTTGTTGAGTCTGACATAACTGATAATAAGCTCGATGTATTTGTTCGAGCAAATAGCAAAGATGGCCGAACCGTAAGATTCGATATTTCATCATCGTTCGACATGAAAATCAGAGAGCTCCTTAACGACCGTGGCGAAGCAGTTCTGAGCGATTCGACTTTCGTAAAGAGGTGCAACGAAAAGTGCGAAGTTATTGAGCATCGTCTTGGACGGGCTTAATTAATGAATGGCGGTTTCGTATGGGGAAGATTTCACTTAGAGGTTTATTTGTCCGCTATTTAAGAACGCTTCATTCGGTCGATGACGACTCCCTTTATATCCCAGATATTTTCGTTCATTTTGCTATTCCTTTTGGATTGTTTATTTGGGCAATCATTGATACCCATAATGCCGCTGCTGTTCGAGCATATTTTGCAAATGCAATGACTGCCATATCGGTTATTTCGGGCTTCATGTGTGGTCTTGCAGTAATGATCTTTGAGCTTAGGATTAACTTGAACCAAAGTAATGGCGAACTGGGAGAAAACGCTCATGAAATCGAGTTAATTGATGAGCTGTTCTCTGACGTGTTGTGGTCAGTCGTTGTCGGCTTTCTGTCGGTTGGTTGTATGGCTATATCCGGCGAGATTAACGATATCGCAGCTGTGAATAACCTATTTACAGCTTTCTCCCTAGCTCTATGCTGCAATTTTATTGTCGTTACGCTCATGTGTCTCAAGCGTATTGACGTGTGCTATCAATTCATTTCTCGTTTTTGGGGACGAAAGAAGTAAGGAGCATCAAGTCAACTTCGACCACGTTAGTAGTCGTTTACTGTGGACACCAAGCAGCTGCTGGCGAACTACAGGGACGTGCCCCAGAACCTTATCGAGACCATCGCAGACGCCAACTGCACCCGCAATGACTTCGTGGCCGACGTGGTGCTGTAGATGGTGTGGGATTGCGTCTACGCCGGGAAGGAAAAGCCCTTCGTGGGCGTGCACCGCCTGACGACGAAGTCAAACTTCGGCAACTTCCGCGCGAACTCCATCCAGGGCGTCATGAAACGCGGTGAAGGCCAAGGGCGTGCCCGTAGTGGTCTACGAGCCCACTCTGAACGCGCAGGAGTTCTTTGGGTTCGAGGTGACTCACGACCTGAAGGCTTTCAAGACCGGTTGCGACGTGATCATGGCCAACCGCTGGGGTGACGATCTCGCTGACGTTGCGGACAAGGTGTACACGAGGCATCTGTTTAAGCGGGACTAGGGGTAAGGTAGTCTGGGCTGGATGGGACCATCTTCAAAAGAATACTGAGTTGAGGAAGGGGTGTATCGGCTTTAGCCGATACACCCTCGCCTTTTTCTAAAGGAGGCAATCTTCATAAGACCATATTGATGGAATTTAATACTTACAGTCGAAGATAATCCTTAACTCAGGGGTATATTTTATGTACTGAGTAAATTTTGAGGGCTGTCAGGTGAAGTTTTGAAACTATTCTTTTGGAATTTAAAACGCAACTGCCTAGCGAATCTCATTCATCTGGCTCTTCAACAAAATGACGTGGATCTAGCGGCTTTCGCTGAAGTTGATCAAGTGGACTTCCAGAGATTAATCGAACTGCTTGATGGGCAATATCGACCCGTGGAGGCAATAGACGATAGCGCGAAAACGAAGCTGCTCGTCAAGTCTTCAATTTATTCACAGCATGCCTCTACAGTAATAAATAATCTGACATGCACATTGATACTTGACGGTGTTCCCGTGAACACCTCAATTGTCCATCTGCCAGACAAGCGTAACGATCCTCATGGCGATCGTCGCGAAAGGATAATTAGAAAACTCGTTAGCGAACTAAATACTACGAAGACCACGTACCCCGGTAGCTTCAATATGTTGATAGGTGATTTCAATTGCAATCCATTTGACCCTGAAATGGTAAAACTCGATTCCTTAAATTCGACCTTTTTCAAAGAGGTTGCAAAGAGGCTGAAATTTAGAGATAGCTATGGGTCGTCATATCCAGTAATGTATAATCCCACTCTTGAATTCCTATCTGAATCCAATTCTAATCAGGGTTCATATTATTGGGGTTCGGGCGATTGTACCTATTATTGGCATTCCCTCGATCAAATCGTTGTAGATTGGCAGTTAGCGGACTGTGTTACCGATTGCCGCTATCTTCGTCAAATTGGTGATACTAAACTAATTGTTAATTCACAGCCGTGTTCAAGGTACAGCGACCATTTGCCACTATTGGTAACTATGGAGATGGGGAATTGTCATGGTAAGTAACGAAAATTTCTGGGCGAACATTATTGATCAGCCCTTGAACAATTCTGCCGAGAATGTCGAATCGATCATGCAGAAACAGTGCGCAGATGTTAAGTCTGCGTCTCGTGATTTGATTGATGCTCGTTTTATCAAACTTGCTTTTACCACCAAAATATCCTCCAACATGTGGACGCCTCAAGAAATTAAGTTTCAACTCAAGGTTCCAAAAAAAGAAATGGTGGAAGACAACGCCTTGGACCTTACTGATGCAAACGACTCCTATTCGCCGTCCGATTATGCTTTTGATATTTTCACAACGCAGTATAAGTTTAGAGTGATGACGATGAGATTAGGGGCTGTCTATCCAATCGAGTTGGTCTTAGATGAGGACATCTTCTGTCAAACCAGGGATTTCTATGCCGAGACAATTCAAATCTCAGAGAATAATAATCTCATTGTTGTTCAAAACGACAACGAGCTCAAAGACTGCCTGGAAATAATTATTTCCAGGAACGAGAAGATGAAATTCATCGTTCGTAAAATGATTGAATCGGAAAGAGCGTTGCGTGCTGTTAGCTGATGGTGAAATGCGTTACCTTGCTATTAGCAAGGTATTCATTGGCATCTTTAATATGATCAGAAATCTCAGTGACGACTGGTTTGCATAAGATAGCCCTTCCTTTCACCGACTGACAAAACGATTTACACCTAATTCTTGGCACTGCTCAGAGACATTTTCTTTGTTTACGGCCTGATCTCGCTAAACTAATAGCTGCTGCTACCAGGGCATTTTCTGGTGCACATTCTATTGGCTCTGCGAAGATCGGAGCGGGTATGTTTGCTGCCGAGTCCTACACCAGCCGTCATTACATTGCGATTGTTGCCATGGCCTGCCTATGCGTTTTGCTGGGCGGGCCTTCTTATGCCGCGGGCGCGGAGAGTCTCATCATCGCGGGCGCGACGTACTACGAGCCGGTCGTGTCGGGCCCCGGCTGGGCCTGGACCGATGCCGACCACCTGGAGCTTAACGACTACGCGGGCGAGGCCATCGGCGCCGAGGGCGACCTGGTGCTGACGCTTGCCGGGCAAAACACCGTGACGGAGTCGCATGCGCCCGATGCGGACATCACGCTGTGCGGCATGGAGGTGTGGGGCAACCTGACGCTTCGCGGTACCGGGACCCTGACGGCGACGGGCTCGCAGTGCGGGATCCACGTGTCGCAGGCGCTCGTGGTGGACGGCTGCACCGTCGATGCGCGGGCAGACGGGGCCGATATTACGGACGAGGCGGTTGCCGGCGTGATCGCAGGCGACATGGCCGTGCGCGGCGGCGGGCGCGTCGTCGCCGTGGGCGCCGGTGGCGGAGCGGGTGTGCGCGCCTACGGCGTGTATCTGCAGGACTTAGGCCTTGGTGATGGTTCGGCCGGCTGTCGGATTTCTGTCGATGCCTCGTGGCTTGATGCGGCCGGTGCCGATGGCGGTGTTGCTTGCACGGGTGGGTCGCTTGTGTCCGCGCGCTTTGTAGCGCCTGTTGGTGGGGCCTTTGGTGCTGGTGGCGTGGTGGATGCCGGCGGTGCGTTGGCACAGCATGTGGTGGTTAAACCCAATGCCGCCACGCCTCCGACGGGGGAGACCGATGGAGGCGAGGTACCGGGCGATAGCGCGGACAAGTCTCCTGCCGATGCAAGCCCCGCTGCCGGAAAGCCCACCACGGTGCCCACGGCAAATCCCTCGCTGAAACCCGCGGCAACGACAACCAAGACAACAACGACAGTAACCAAGACCACGGTCGCCAAGACGGCCAAGCCCAAGCCTGCTACGGCAACGACGTCGTCGCTCCCCAAGACCGGCGACTGCAACTGGATCGCCGCTTCCTTTACATTTTTCCTGCTGGGGACAGTGCTCCTGACTGCCGCATATCGCTGCTAGGGCCCCGTTTAAGCGAGACCAGGGGATAGGTGAATGCAGCTATTGAAGAAGTCTTTAGCCTTCTACTAAATCAATTTCTTAGAGATTGGTGCCGTTTCAGCTATCGCTGCGACGGCACTATTTTGTTGAGCTCGACTGCCTCTCGATCTGTTACCACTGTTGAGCCTTACACTCCATCTGCTTGAGCGATAAGATAATTGCAATCCAAATGCTGCCGGTTATAAAGCTTCTTGTTCCACTAAAGGATTGATATATGTCTAATGAAACTGAAGTTGAGGTTGATGATGTAGCCTCGTATATCAAATACATCAACGGACTTTCACCAACAATAAATGGTGACGCCAGAACATATGAATCTACATTTGTTTTCCGAGGACAAGGATCGACTAAGTTTGATCTTGTTCCGTCAATCGGAAGAGGCAGCTATCGGCGTGAACTGGGATCGGACACCATTTCCCCTATCATAGGCAGTCTTACGCACGAGGCGGACATTATTGAAACTGCCTGCCGCATAATGCCAAATATCTTCAAGCGAGATTTGCTTCCGATTGATCTTTTAGCCTGCCTCCAGCACTACGGAGTCCCCACCAGACTATTAGATGTAACTTCAAACGCGCTTGCCGCCCTCTATTTCGCCTGCGGCAATCCTGAAGACGTGGGCGAAGTATTTATCTTTAGGCGACCGGGAGGAGATAAGCGGGAATATCCCATCTGCCAGGCAATTGCGGACTCTTGGCATCTGTTTATGAACTCAAAGATTCTGTCTCATTTTGCCTCGCTTGCAATATCTAGACCATACTTTGACTATCAACGTGATCTAGTGCTTTCAAATTGCCCTGAACCAACTGATCAAGCAAAATGGTTTAAGGAGTGCTGCGAAGACACATTATTTGTCTACGGAACTAGATATCTTGATAGACAGGCCGCTCAGTCTGGCCAATATATCCTTTTCCCAAATGACATTCGTGGGAAAGATCCATGTTTGTCATTTGATGACTTGATAAGTCCACTGCCCAAAGACAGTCCCGTGATAGCCGGCCGTTGCGTAGTGCCATCTAATAGAAAAGCATCAATACTGAACGAGTTGAGTAAACTTGGCATTACCGAAGCTTCGCTCTTTCCCGACAGCATTGAGAAGAGATGCGCCGGCATAGTGAGTGAGATTAAGAGACACCGTCACTGAAGATTGCTCTTAATATCAGCGTAGAGAATTATGCTTCAGGCATTATGTCATACGTACTTATAAGGTTCATTGCCTAAAATCTCAATTTAAAACCGATATTTGTTCAAAGCTAACAAATATCGGTTTTAAAACTATATAATTGTTATTGTTATTTAAGGATGTCTGTGAAAAATCGATTTATTTGAAAAGGATTCTAAAGATGATCCTCAATTTTTCATTTAAGAACTTTCAGAGCTTTCGAGATGCTCAACAGTTCTCGTTTGAACCGATTTCGAGCAAAAAGGAACTTGGGCCCGTGCGAGTGGCTGCGGTTTACGGCGCAAACGCGTCAGGCAAATCAAATTTCCTAAACGCTCTGGACTTTGTCTCATATTTTATTCGCAACGGTTACGCAACGGGTGATTCTAAATCTCAAATACCTATTATTCCTTTTTTACTTGACTCGGAATCGCGATCAAATGACACAGAATTCTCGATAGATTTTATCGCCAGCAATTTGAAGTATGAGTTTTCATTTGGTGTAAACAAAAATGAGGTTACTTATGAGAACCTCACCGTATACCGATCAAAACAGCCGTCCCTCCTCTATGACCGCTCTTCGATAAACGGGGAACAGTCGATTAAATTTGGTAGCACCTTTACGGGCGCCAAAAAACAACTTTGGGATATCACGCGCAATAATTCTTTGTTCTTATCTGCCGCCGCGGCGGCTGGAAGTGATGTAATTCAACCCGCATTCGCAGCTCTTGCCAATGACATCAATCTCTATGATGCAACGCATTATCTAGCAGAACTCGCCACCATAAAAAAGCTGTTTATCAATGATGACGCACGAGCTCAGATGCTATCTCAGCTCATTAAATACGCTGATATCGGAATTGACGGCATGGATGTCCGTCAATCGGAAGGCGTCATGGGTTTAAAAGACTCACTCATTGGACTCGATGAGATTCCGGAAGAGGCACGTAATAAAATTGCAGAAGACTTTAAATGGTCGTTCGCTTATGACCTGTTCTTCCACCATAAAGGCTCGGGAGACGGCTTTTGGCTGGACTCCACCCATGAATCGGAGGGCACAAAAGCTGCGCTGGCGTTTTTCTCGGTAGCCTTACGCTCTTTAAGCAGTGGGGCCACAACAGTAATTGACGAGCTTGATTCGAGTCTTCATCCTACGCTCCTGCGCGACTTCGTCTCACTGTTCGCCGATCCCGACACAAATCCAAAGGGCGCGCAGCTAATCTTCTCAACCCATGATGTCACCTTGATGACGCGAACCAGCCCTATGGAAGAGGTACTCGAACGTGACCAAGTCTGGTTTGTGGAAAAGGACTCTGAAGGTGCTTCGCAATTAATTGCTGCGATGGAGTATTCCCCTCGTGCAAATGAGAATCTGGGGCGCAATTACTTAAACGGTGTCTATGTGCCGCTGCCCAACCCAAGTTTTCATCAACTTGTGGCCCAACTCATGAAGGAAGGCGCTGACATAAATGGCTAAGGCGGAAAGGAGAGGACTTGCTCGTGGCCGCAAAAAGCAAACAAGAGCCAAAAGAAAGCGCCACCTAATTGTGTCCAATGGCAAGGTGACCGAAACCGAATACTTTAACTTCCTTATTACTGAAATGGACGTTCGCGGAAGCGTGCGGTATCGGCATATTGACGGAGACCCTTTGAAGGTGGCCAAGCAGCTGTCGCGAGAGCTTGAGAATGATAAAAAGGCTGTTAAAGCAGGCGAAATCGAAGCATTGAGTTCTGCATGGATCGTTGTTGATTCAGATGAGTTCAGAAACCTAGCCGCAGCAGAACGAGAAGCAAAGACAAAAGGAGTTAGGCTCGCGATCTCCAATCCATGCTTTGAAGTGTGGCTCATCGATCACGTGTCACCATGCCCGGAGACTTTTGCATCGACGCCTCAATGTGAGAAAAGAGCGCGAGACCTTGGCGTTCTAAAATCTACTGACCCCAACAGGTACTCCGCGTCAAAGTTTAAGTCGGTAAATCTCGAAATGATTGACGGCAACAAGGGCCAGGCTTTGACCAATGCCGCAAAGCACAATACGGATAATAAACGTCGTGCAAGAGAAATGAATCCGGACAACGTTGTCGCCTATCAAGTATGGACAGACTTGCCTGATCTTGTAGATGACGTATTTGGGTCGGGTAACTAGTGTGATTCAACCCGCGTTAGGGGCAGGCTTTTAACCCAAAAAATTGTAAACGAGGTAGCAATGCTTTGGAGCTATGTTCAGCTAGATGACGGTACTGGTCGAGCTGCACAAGAAGATCATTCAATAGCGGACGAGGCAAATTCAACATTACCGATTTCGCTCGACGACTCTATGTCAATCGACCATGCAGTTGAGTTAACCATTACGGGCATGCCCAACGCGCTCAGGCTCTTGGAGAACTCATGATGGCGGCTACGCGGCGGAGCGCTCGTCCGTTCGCGCCGCTCGTGCTCGATGATGCCGGTTCGCTCGAAGATATGGCCGCGGCCGTGATGCGCCTGCACAGCACGCTGATGACGGTCGGGCGCTGCTATACAACCGACGCCACAGGCGACCGGGCCGCGCTTGAGCTTGGACGCGTCGAGTCCGTGCTTGCGGGTGCATTCTGTACGATATTCGGTCAATCGCCGGCCGATCGCTTCGCAGACATCTTTGACCAGGTCACCTACGTGGCCGAGCACATGGTCAAGGACCACATCTTTGAAGACGGTAACAAACGAACCAGCCTTGTCTTTGCGTTGTCCGTCTTAAGGTTCGCCGGCACTCCGGTCGAGCTGTCCGACAGCCCCGAGCCCAAAGACAACCAGTACTACGCCTGGATCCAAGACCTCGTATCCGGAAACCGCACGACCAGTGGGCTCGCCGAAGAGCTACGCCGCGGTTGCATTGCGGATATGGCCGACCCGTCGCACGTACAGAATCAAAGCATCCGCACGCCAGCTATGAGATGGATTGGACGCCACATGGAGATCCCCAACACCCTGTGCAGCAATGTATACGACTTCGCGTTTTGCCCCGAGCCCTGCTACGACCGCTTGGCCGACCTCGCCGACCCCGAGGACTGGGGTCCCGGCAACCGCATCCTCAAAAACTACCTGTCGTTTTCGTTTAGCCGCGCAGTATTTTTGACCGAGCGCGACGTGGACCAGACCGCGCCGTCCAACCTGCCGCTGGTGTTCGACGACGACCGATGCCTGTTTAACACCGGCCTGTACACGCGCCGCTACGAGACCATCTACGGCCTGTTTGAGCCCAACACCAAGCCCGACGCGCGCCAGCGCTGGTTTTTGAAGGGCTTCTTTAAGGAGAGCGACCCCATGCTGGTCTCGTTTGAGTACCTGCCGTGCCGCGTGCGCTTTGCCGAGGACCCCTCCGAGCTTGTCTTTGACTACCGCCTGCCCATCCGCTCCAACATCGACCACATTCTGGGCGACGAGGAGAACCTGACGCGCATTCCTGCTAGCCTGATGGGGGAGGACAACTCGCTGCTGCTGCGTCGCGCCTTTGAGGGGGCTGTCGTCGAGGCCGCCCGCCGCGCCGCAGCCAACTATACGCTCGCGGTGCCGCAGTTCTACGGCGGCCGGATCCAGCTACTCCTACCGCTGTGCCTGACCGGCGACAAGCCCGAGCTGGCGCTGACCATCCAACGCGAGGACGGTTTCTACGCCGCGCGCACCTGTCTCACGCTCGACATGGCCTACAACAACGCGCGGCTCATTTGCCGCCCCGAGACTTCGTGGATTAAGCGATAAATGGCTGTTTAGCTGCGGGTTTGTCGTGTGCCCTGATTGCGGTGGCGCGCTATACGCCCACGAATTTAAAATCGGGGGCAAAAAGTTCTTGGTAAACCACGCGCGGCTATGATAGTATCTCTTTTGCCGAAAGGCGACGGGCGATTGGCTCAGGGGTAGAGCATATCCTTCACACGGATGGGGTCACAAGTTCGAATCTTGTATCGCCCACCATCAAAAGCACAAGCCAGAGGTGTTGAGCCTCTGGCCTTTTTCTTTTTGACACAAAGGGTGACACCAAAACTGACACCAAATTTTTGATTTTTA
>ERZ1106951.103-NODE-103-length-91101-cov-8.064550_pt1 | contig 91101 bp, 80 predicted proteins | sample MGYA00403676_ERZ1106951 | MGnify/ENA primary metagenome ERZ1106951 (study PRJEB35170, sample SAMEA104062398) | human gut metagenome | biome: human gut; feature: human-associated habitat; material: faeces | place: Denmark | collected 2012-04-23 ...
TCTTTTGCCTACTTTTCCTTTTTCAGCAAAAAGAAACCAGATGAAAAAGATGATTCCATGCTTTCCCTGCCGAACGGCAATCTCTTTTTTCTTTTGCCTACTTTTCTTTTTTCAGCAAAAAGAAAAGTAGGTTATTCGTAGAGTGGATACTGCTTGCAGATGGCTGTTACCATTTCACGAATTTCATCTGCCTTGTCGAACTGTGTTGCAGTCAAATACATGCATTCTGCAATCTGATCCATTTCAGCAACGCCCAGACCACGAGTCGTAACAGCCGGTGTTCCAACCCGAATACCGGAAGTTACAAATGGCTTTTCTGGGTCGTTCGGAATGGCATTCTTGTTGACGGTGATATAAACTTCATCCAAACGGTGTTCCAGTTCCTTACCAGTAATGGAGAACGGACGCAGATCTACCAGCATCAGATGATTGTCTGTACCGCCAGAAACCAGATTGAATCCACGCTGTACCAGACCCTTTGCCAGTGCCTGTGCATTTTCTACAATGTGCTTGCCGTATTCCTTGAATTCCGGTTTCATGGCTTCGCCGAAGCAAACAGCCTTACCAGCAATCACGTGCATCAATGGCCCACCCTGTGTGCCCGGGAAAACAGCCTTGTTGATTTTCTTTGCCAGTTCTTCATCGTTGCAGAGAATCAGACCGCCACGAGGACCACGCAAGGTCTTGTGGGTTGTGGTAGTGGTAATATCTGCATACGGAACTGGAGATGGGTGCACGCCTGCTGCAACCAGACCGGCAATGTGTGCCATGTCAACCATCAGATATGCTCCAACAGACTTTGCAATTTCTGCCAGCTTCGGGAAATCAATGATTCTTGGATATGCACTTGCACCTGCAACAATCATCTTCGGCTTGTGTTCCTTTGCCAGAGCAGCTACCTTGTCATAATCAATGGTTTCATCATCGCCCAGACCATAGGAAACAAAGTTGAAATACTTACCGGAAATATTGACCGGAGAACCGTGTGTCAGATGTCCGCCGTGTGCCAGACTCATGCCCAGTACGGTATCACCTGGCTGCAACAGAGCAAAATATACAGCGGTGTTTGCTTGTGCACCAGAGTGCGGCTGTACATTTGCAAACTTTGCACCAAACAGCTTCTTTGCACGGTCAATGGCAATTTCTTCTACAACGTCAACATATTCGCATCCGCCGTAGTACCGCTTGTGCGGCAGACCTTCTGCATACTTATTGGTGAGAACCGAACCCATTGCTGCCATAACAGCCGGAGAAACAATATTTTCACTGGCAATCAGTTCGAGATTTCTTCTCTGTCTTTCCAGTTCTTTTTCCATTGCTGCACTTACTTCCGGATCGTACTTTCCAACGAATCCGATGGTGTCCATCATATCCTGATACATAGTGGGAATCCTCCATTTTTTTAAATTGATTGCACGAAACGTGACTAATTTTATTATACAACATTTTTTTCTGATTGGCAAGTGGTTTTCTAAAAGTTTCACATCCTAAACCGAGATGGACGAACTGCAAAAATTACACAATCAAAGTCCGCTTTCCAGTATGGTATCTAAAATGCGGTGGGCAGCTTCGTCTTTTGTCATTTGTTCCAGTTCAATTTCCCGTTCTGCTGTCAGAATCGTGATAATATTCGTATCGCCGCCAAATCCAGCCCCTGCTTTCCGCAGGCTGTTCGCACAAATCATATCACAGTGTTTTGATTGCAGCTTCTTCCGAGAATTTTCTATAACATTTTCAGTTTCCATTGAAAATCCACATAAAAACAGATGTTCCGGCTTGTGTTCACCCAGCGTTTTCAAGATGTCGGTTGTCCGCTGGAACGAAACCGTCAATGTTCCATCTGCTTTTTTGATTTTCTCCGTGGAGGTGGCAACAGGTGTATAATCGGAAACAGCTGCCGCCTTGATGATGCAGTCATATTCCGCTGCAACCGGTAAAATCGCTTCTGCCATGTCTGCTGCGGATGTCACCCGAACAACTTTTACAAATGGCGGCGGTGCAACTTCCATATGAGCTGCAACCAGTGTCACTTCTGCTCCTCGCTGCATCGCTGCCCGTGCCAATGCACAGCCCATCTTTCCAGAGGAATGATTCGTCAAGAACCGTACAGGGTCGAGTGCTTCCTGCGTTGCTCCGGCAGAAATCAGGAACTTCTTTCCGGCAAGGTCTTTCGGATAGGCAATTTCCCGCAAGAGATATTCTAACAATACCGTTTCTTCCGGCATTCTGCCGTCCCCAGTGTCGCCATTTGCCAGCATTCCTGTTGCTGGCGGAATGATGCCATAGCCGAACCGCTCCAGTTTTTGGATATTGTCCTGCACAATCGGGTTGTGATACATATTGTGATTCATCGCCGGAGAAATCCACTTTTTACACGGACACGCCAGAATGGTTGTCGTCAGCATATCGTCTGCAATGCCGTTTGCCAGCTTTCCAATGACGTTTGCCGATGCCGGAGCAACCAGAACCACATCTGCCCGTTTCGCAAGGGCAACGTGTTCCACACTGTATTGAAAGTTCCGGTCAAACGTATCAATCAAACACTTCTGATTTGTCAGCGTTTCCAGTGTAATCGGATTGATGAAATTTGTGGCGTTTTGTGTCATTAAAACCTGTACATCTGCATGCAGTTTTTTCAGCATGCGGGCAAGGTTGGCGATTTTATAAGCAGCAATGCTGCCGGTTACGGCAAGCACAACGGTTTTTCCTGTTAACATGGGCGTTCCTCCTGTCGGTTTCCATTTCACCAGATTGGATGCAGTTTCTATCCGGTGGGTTGTGCATAGTATAACACAAAAAATTCAGAAAAAGATATATAAAATTTGAAAAAAATATGATATACTGCACCTGTATTGTATTGTATCCCGGTTTCGGGAATAATAACAAGGAGGTTTCTGTATGAAATCACAGAAAAACATCAAATCTATGGTACTGCTGGGCTTAATGGCAGCAGTACTCGTCATCCTCGCCTACACACCGCTGGGATATTTGAATATTGGACCTTTGGCCATTACATTCAATACCATTCCAGTTGCAATTGCAGCAATTGCTCTTGGCCCAGTAGGCGGCATCGTTGCCGGCGGTGTTTTTGGATTGACCAGCTTCTTACAATGCTTTGGCGGCAGCGTACTGGGAACGACACTGTTTGGAATCAGTCCGATCCTGACCGTTTTTCAATGCTTTGTGCCAAGAATGCTGGACGGTCTGCTCATTGGATTTCTCTCCAATGCCATGCGGAAGCACTGCACAAGTGCGATCGCAAACTGTGCGGTAACCGGATTTTTTGCTGCTTTCCTGAATACGCTGTTCTATATGAGCAGTCTGATTCTGTTATTCGGGAAAACGGATATCATCCTGTCCTATCGGGAAACACTTGCACCAGGAAAAAATGTCTTTCTGTTCGTTTGTGCCTTTGTCGGCATAAATGCCATTGCAGAATGGGTTTCTTCCACTTTAGTTACGGGTGCAGTCGGGGCAGCTTTGACAAAGGCAAAATTAGTTCCTGCTCCAAAAGCAAAATTGGTTGCAGCAGAATAAAAGCAGAAATGAGGAACATGCGGAATGATTCTTGCAATTGATATTGGAAATACAAACATTGTGCTGGGCGGTTTCGAGGGAGAAACGATTCTCTTTATTGAACGCATCTCCACCAATCAGGCAGCCACAGACTTGGAATATGCTTCAGATGTCAAAACGGCATTGGATGTTCACAACATTGACCCAAAGGAAGTACAGGGGGCAATTCTCTCTTCTGTCGTTCCTTCTGTGACCAACACATTTCAAAGAGCGGTGCAAAAATACTTAAATGTTTCTGTAACCGTTGTAGAACCGGGCATGAAAACCGGTCTGAGTATTGTTATCAACAATCCGGCACAGTTGGGCAGTGATTTGGTAGTCGGAGCAGTTGCCGGCATTCAGGAATATTCCCTGCCGCTGATCATCATTGATATGGGAACAGCAACCACGCTTTCTGTTATCAATCGAAACAAACAATATCTTGGCGGAATCATTATGCCTGGTGTTGGCGTTTCACATGATTCTCTCATTGCTCGCACGGCACAGCTTCCGAAAATCGCACTCGAACCGCCAAAGCATATCATTGGAAAAAACACCATTGATTGTATGAAAAGCGGTCTGCTGTTTGGAACTGCTTGTTCCTTAGATGGTCTGATCGACCGCATTCAAGCAGAGCTTGGCGAACCCTGTACAGTGGTTGCAACGGGCGGACTTGCGACAGTCATTGTTCCGCTTTGTAAACATCCGATGATTTTAGATGATGATCTCTTATTAAAAGGGCTGATGATTCTTTATCATCGAAATCAATAACTTTTCATCTTTTATAATACAATACAAGTAACGCTCCGGCAGGGAAAAACCTTGCCGGAGCGTTTTCTGTCTCATAGAAAATTCAGAAAATTCAAATTGCTTACTGATGAAAATCGCCAGTGCTTTCATCATAGTAAAGCCGAATCTGTGGACGTTCGTGGGCAGCGGAACCACCTTCAAATGTATATGCCCCGTTCTCATCGACTTGGAAGCCGTGCAGAGAACCAGACAAGTTGGAAGAATAGCAAGCCCCATTCGTCACACCATACAGGTAATCAGTAGAACCAGAACCACCATTACCAGTATCAAATACGAAAAATTTTTTGCTGCTGTTATAGGCAACGACTCTTCCGTATCCATAAGCACCCCAGAAATCTGTCCCTAAATCGGTGACCGTTCCCTGTGCATTGACATAGAATAAGCCCAGTATCTCATGACCTATTCCATCATCTTGATATGCCATTGCAAAGGCTTCTTTGTTTCCATCACCATCGAAATCATCATAATACCAATCCAACGGACTATTCCCATATTTCGAGAGAACTTGCTCTTTCAAGGTGTCTTCCGAGGCGGCAGCGACTGGCGGTGTGGTTTCCTGCTGCTGCGGTGCTTCGGTGGATTGACTTGCTCCGGTTACATGGGCTGCGTATTCCTCAATCGTCATTGCACTGTCGTTTCCGCTCTGCAACGCACTGTTTTGGAAAACATAGTCGTTAATATCATTCTCTACCAACAAGAATACATGATCCATTCTGGTCAAATCATAATAGCCATTCTGGCGGTAATAATCGCTGTCTCGCAATCCCCAATTGCAAAGCAATGTTTCCTGTAATGTGCCGGATACCATTGCATAACTGGAAATGCTCTGTGCATCCTGTATACACATGTTGCTATATAATAATCCAGTCTGGTCATTATAATACAGCTGAGAATGAAAACCTCTCGCCGTTCCTATTTTGACTGCTTTTCCGTCTGCTCCCTTTGTCCAAATCTCATAGACAAAATTCGCTTCACAGTTTCCGGTCTTAACCATCAATTCTGGATAGCCATCCAAGTTCAAATCTGCCATTGCATAAGTATATGGATAAACTTCTTTGTCACTGGCTACCCGATATTGTGCCACAACATCCGTATAAATGTCCCCTGTTGTTGGATTTGCAGCAGGAGCGGCAGGTGTAGCAGGTGCTGCGGTTGCGGCAGGTGTTGCATCGGCTACCGTTTCCGTTTTGGTTGCAGGCTTCACTACAATTTCTGTTACAATGGAAGTTTTCACAATCACTTCCGGCTCTTCCTCCGGCGTTGTTTCTGCTTCTGAAGTCATGGCTTCCAAGTCTACATTTGCGGTAGAATCTGCATCCTTTCCACAGCCTGTACAAGCAAGGGCTGCTGCCAATAATGCACCCAAAATCAATCTTGTTTTTCGCATCCAAAATACCCCCATTCAAATCATCATCAATCGCATTTGGATTGATTTTCCATTGATTCTATTATAACCGATTTGAAAGCGAAGGGCAAGAGAATTCCTCATTTTTTGGCATTCTTACCAAATTTCTGAGTATTTATACAGCAATATTCCAAATACTTCCTTATTTGTGGAACGAGAACAGCCCCTTCTTGACATACGGTTCACTGGTATGCGAGAGCAGCTTGTAGCCAATGCCTGCAATTTCTGTTTCCAGCTTCAACATATCCAGTTCCTGTTCGCTAATGATGACGGTTTCGCCATCTTTTGCAGAAGAAGTCACTTTCTTCACTTGAAACAGATTGCGAATCAAGTTGTTCATATGAGATTCGCACATCCCGCACATCATGCCATCAATCTTTAATACTGTTTTTACCATTTTAAAACCCAGCTTTCTTTTGCATTTCTTTTCCCCCTGGCAGGTGTTTGCCCACTGCACATAGAGGATAATACCCCATCGGGGTATCTTGATTATAGACCCGAATGGGGTATCTTGTCAAGCGGTTTTTGAAAAAAATTCTAAAAAATTATCGCTGATTTCTACTTTCCTACATTTTTCACATCGATAGATTGGGGGGTTATGAAGACCTCAAATAAAAACCTTACTTCTCAACAGATTTTTCATTTTGTTTGAAAAGCAGTAACCATTTTCCCTTTCGTTGCGTTATGATAGATGTCAGGCAGCTGCAACACTGACAGGAAATCTTCAAAAAACAAAAACAGGAGGAATGCATTATGCGGGAAAGCCGGCTGATTACCCTGCTGCAATTACAAAAACCAGAAGGTCTGCAAGCTCTGATTTCTACTTATCAAGCTTATGTTGGCACAATTATCCGCAATATTACACGCAGTTCTCTTTCTGAACAGGATGTAGAGGAATTAACCGCAGACACATTTTTTGCTGTCTGGCAAACAACGGACAAGCTGCAAGCCGGAAAAGTACGTGCTTACTTAGCAGCAATCGCACGAAACAAGGCAAAAAGCCGCCTGCGTTCTCTATCCGAAACAATTCCTTTAGAAGAAGAAGCAATTTTATTAGAAACAGCAGATTTGGAACAAGAAGTTGAACATACGCTATTGTCTGAGGCGTTACAAGACACGATAAGGAATCTTTCTGTAACAGACAGAGATATTTTAATTCGTTATTACTATTACTATCAACGCATACCAGAAATTGCAGAAGAACTTCAATTATCTGTTTCAGCAGTCAAAGTACGATTACATCGTGCCAGAAAAAAATTAAAACAACTGCTGATAGAAAGGGGTTATGTATATGAAACAGAGTCTTTATGACATTTTCGACCATTTCACACCCGAGGACAACACCCTGCCGCATCTAAAAGAACAACCGATGAATGAAAAGGCGATTTCCGATCAAGTGTTTTCAAAAATTGGTTATCATCCAATTGTAAAAACAAAAAAGAAAAAATCTTATCGCTTGTTCGGCATTGCTGCTGCTGTTGCAATTTTAGCTTGCGGAACAATCACAACCGCCGCTGTAACTGGAAATATGGACTTGTTTTTCTCTACAGTTTCCAGTTCTAATCTTTCTGACTCCGGAATTAATCTGCCTGGCGTTTCTTCCAGCATACCGGACAGCATTGCACAGATGCAAGCCTATTATCGCTGCCCGGATGTCACTTTTACAGCAACAGATCAGGCAACTGTTTCCTTGCTTGGATTTTATCACGATCACAATACGCTAATGCTTAGCGTACAACTGACCGTAAAGGATGACACTGCTTTGACAGAATCCATGGGATTGCTCCCATATTTTACACTAAAGACCGCAGACGGAACAGAAAAAAATCTGGTGAACAGCGGTGCTTTGAGCAGCTATCTCCAAAAAAGCAAAACTGCTGACCATGTGTATTATGCCACTTATTATCTGGTAGATTCTGATTTTTCCAATAGCACCTTACAGGTATCTTTTACAGGCGTTTATGATAAAGAGCAAGAACAGCAGGTGCAAAATGAGATTGTGGATTTACAAGATCATTGGCGAACTGCATATTCTTCCGAAACAACACCCGTTGAAGAATGGAAAGATTACTGGCAAACACATCATCTTGATGAAAAGACCCGTGCTGCACGCAAAGCCGCATTTGAAAAATTACCAGCTATTCTGGAAGGAGCATGGTCAGCAGAAATTCCAATTGATTCTATAGATACCACTGTAATTAACGCAGAATCAGAAGGAATTGCAATTTCTATGGATGAACTGTCCCTTTCTGTATCGCAGATTCCGGAAACCATACAGCAACTTGGTACCGTTTCCCCCGTTGTCTATCTGAAGGATGGAACGATCTTATCTGATGATTTCTTCATGTTCCCCGATTTGCCAAAAAATCAGGATGGCAGCGTTTTACTAACCGATACGCCTTATCAGCAGTTCGCCTTTGTGCAGGGAACTGGAACAGGAGAAGATAAGAAAACCATTTATTGTTACAATCAGCCAATCGACCCAGCTTCCATTGAAAAAGTGGAAATCTACGTTCAGTACTATGATGCTGACTGGAACAAACAAACAGACTGCTACTCTGTTTATTCTGCTCAATAACAACAATTCTTTTTTGTTCATTTTATAAAATTCGGGGCATTGCTGCGTTTGCAAAATGCCCCGAATTATTTTTGTCAATTTTTACATTCCCGTATAATGGGACAAAATTTCCATTGCAACTTCTCTCCGATTCCGGCGGGTATCCATTGCCAATTTTTCAATGTAACGGTGTGCCTGCTCTTCCGTGTATTGTTCCCGTTCAATCAAGATACATTTTGCACGGGATACACACCGCAGTTCTTCTAGTTTCTTTTGCAACTTGTCGTTTTCCGCTTTCATATGCATCATTCGCCCGTGCATCGCTTTCCCCATCCGAATCGCTTGCAGCAGTGCCGCTCGATTCAAAGGCTTTGCAACGACCAAAACACCATAGGAAATCGTCTTGTTCGCCATTTCCTCCGCCATGTCCGCCTTGCAGAGCATCACAACACCGGAACAGGTATTTTGTGTCAATTGCAGCGAAAGCTGATAGCCGAATTCATCTTTCAGCGGTGTATTCAATACAATCAAACTGAATGTATCCTGCTGCAACATCCGGCGGGCTTCATCGCCGCTGGATACCACAGAAACCGCAGCATATCCGCAGCCTTTCAGAAAATTGATAATCGCATCCAATCCCTTTTCTGAACCGGAAATCAACAGCGTTCGTTCTGTATACACATCCATACCCCCTTTTCATCTTTTTCTCATCGTGGTTTTAAAAAAAGTGATGATAAGAGTATGCCTGTGCATCTTCTGCCTCAGAAACTGCTTGAATCTGCTGTTCGGTTTTCTGGAAGAAATCATGCAGAATGGCATTCGGCAGATATGCCTTTACAAATTCGCTTTCCCGTGCCATCTGCAACGCTTCTTCCAACGAAGTCGGCAGCTTCTGGAATACCGTTGTCACGTTGGCTGCATCCCATTCTTCCTTGAGCTGTTCCTGATGATGAATGCCCTCCATACCAGCACGCAACAGCATCTGGAACGTAATATACGGGTTGCAATAGGCATCCGCAGACCGTACTTCAATAATGGCATCGCCGCCTGGTACATACATCAGGCGAATCAACGGCACTCGATTTTCGGATGACCAGTTGACCCGTCCCGGTGCGGTGTGCAGCTGCAGGCGTTCGTAAGAATTTACAATCGGATTTGCAAACAGCGTAAAGCCGCAAATCCGGTTCAGAATTCCGGCAATAAAAGACTTCCCTTCCGGTGTCATATCCTCTGGGCAAGAGCCGAAAATGTTTTGTCCATGCTTGCGGACAATGATATTGATTTTCAAAGCACTGCCGTTCTGATTCGGCAGCGGCTTCGGCATAAATGATGCATACAAGCCGTTCTGGGCTGCAATCGTTTTCACAACGGTTTTATAATGCATCATGTTGTCCGCTGCGGTCAGCGGATTGCTACATGCGAAATCAATTTCATTTTGTCCTGGTCCATGCTTGTGACAGGAGGAAGTCGGGTTCAATCCCATTTCTTCCAGCGACAGGCAGATTTCCCGTCTGGTATTTTCGCACTTGTCCAGCGGTGCAATATCCAGATAGCCGCCTTGGTCATAGGGTTCTCTAGTCGGATTGCCCTCTACATCGGTCTTAAACAGATAAAATTCACAGCGGGTTGCAATCTGACACTGATAGTCGTTTTCTTCAATCTCTCGCATGGTATTGCGGAGATTTTGCCGCAAGTCCCCTGCATACGGCTTGCCATCCATGGTCATCAGATTGCAGAAGAACCGAACAACTCTGCCGGACTGCGGTCGCCACGGCAAAACAGAAAGGGTCGTGCATTCCGGTTTCAGCAATAAGTTCTGGTGCTGTTCCTCCAGCAGTCCTGTTGCATTGAACGGGATGCCGTAAGCAATCGCTCTCGGCAGTTCTCTCGGCAAAATGGCAATGTTTTTCATTACCCCAAGGGTGTCACAAAATGTCAGTCGAATAAATTTTACATCGTTGTCTTCAATAAATTCCGTCACATCGGATTCTGAAAAAAACATAAAAAGCCTCCTCCTTGCTTTTTCATTTGTTTGGAACAACGGCAAATTTTCCACGATTCTGCACAAAGCAACATGGTACTGCCATCGTGTTAGATGCAGGAACACCGCTCCGCAGCCGGCAACGGGGTCTACATATTTTTTTATTATACCCCAATTTCTGCGATTTGTAAATAAGAAAACCAATCTATTTTGTAAATTCTCGCTAATTTTGCCCATTCTTTCTTATTTTTACAAAATTTCAAGGTGGAATTCTTTCTTTTTGAAAGAACGACCGCCAACATTCTCCGCTCGTTCTTCTATGGATTTCGCTTTTCCCGACAGAACAACACCGCTCCTTCGACAGATTTTTTTCGCCGTTCCTGCTACAATAAAACTATTCTCTACAGGACGAAGAAAGGAGCATCACCATGCCTGTTACCATCCAACTGGAAAATCCCTGCCTGACGGCAGTACTAGACGGCGAAATTGACCACCACTGTGCCCGCAGCTTGCGAGAGGAAATCGACCAAGCGATTTTAGACTACGAACCGCATCAACTGCGGCTGGACTTTGAAAAGGTCACATTCATGGACAGTTCCGGAATCGGGTTGATTTTGGGTCGCTGCCAGCAGATGCAGGCTCGTTCCGGTCATGTCATCATTCAGAATCCGCCCCCGCATATCCGCAGAGTGATGCGGCTTTCCGGCATGGAACGCATCGCCAGCATCGAAATCACCAACGTTTAAGCAGGAGGAACGTCATGCATACCACCAACCAAATGAAAATGGTCTTTCCCGGCATCTCTGTCAACGAACGCACTGCCCGTTCGCTGGTTGCTGCCTTTTTGGTGCAGCTCGACCCCACCGTGGAAGAACTGGCAGACATCCGAACCGCTGTTTCCGAAGCGGTCACCAACAGCATTGTACACGGCTATCGCAGCCAGAAAGGCGACGTGGAATTACATATTAAGATTTTAGCAGACCGTGAAGTTTATATTCGTGTCAAAGACCGTGGCTGTGGCATTCCGGACATCGAACAAGCCATGCAGCCCCTCTATACCACTGCAAAGGAGGAAGAACGTGCAGGACTGGGATTTGCTGTGATGCAAAGTTTTATGGATCGCCTACAAGTTCGCAGCAAACCCAATGAAGGAACAACTGTCATCATGCGGAAAAAACTGAGGGCTTCTCTATGAATGCTCCCACTGCCGAAGAACATCTCGGACTGGTGCATCTCTGTGCCAACCGCTTTCGAGGGCGAGGCATGGAATATGAAGACCTCTATTCTGCTGGCTGTATCGGCTTATTAAAAGCAGTCAAAGCATTTGACTGTACCCGTGGCGTGCAGTTCTCCACCTATGCTGTTCCGGTCATTCTCGGCGAAATCAAACGACTGTTTCGAGATGGCGGAGCGGTGAAAGTCAGCCGTTCCCTCAAAGAACACGCCATGCAAATCCAACAGTTACAAGAACAGTTTCAACAGAAACACGGCAGGGCTGCCACGCTGACAGAACTGGCAGAGCGTTCCGGGCTTTCGGAAGAAGTCATTGCAGAATCCCTCTGTGCTGCACAGCCGCCACTCTCGCTGACCACTGCTGCGGAAGAAGCCCCCTTGGAAATTCCTGTTCCTGCACCGGATACCGAACTGGAAAATCTGTTTGCTCTGCGGCAAGTGCTGCAAATCCTGCCGCAAGCTGACCGGAAATTGCTGCAATATCGCTATTTTCAAAACCTCACGCAGACCGAAACCGCAAAGCGGCTCGGCATCTCTCAAGTACAGGTTTCCAGAAAAGAAAAAAAGATTTTATCCCGTTTGCGACAGGAATTGTTGTCTTGATTGCACATCGCTTTTTTGTAGGGATTTGTCGATGAAAAAATGGCTAAAGGCGTTTTCCCTCGGGCATACTAAAGGCGGAGGTGAAACGCATGGCATTTCAAAAGGTGATGATTTCAGGCATTCACACATCGGAATTAACAGTGTTAAAAGAAGAAGAAAAAATGGCACTGCTGCGGGAAATTCAGGAAACTGGCAGCAAGGCTGCACGGGATAAACTCATTCAGGGCAACTTGCGTTTGGTTCTGAGCGTCATTCAGCGTTTTACAGGACGGGGCGAGGATATGGAAGACCTCTTTCAAGTCGGCGTGGTGGGACTCATCAAAGCCATCAACCATTTCGATTTGAGCAAAGAGGTACGATTTTCCACATACTGCGTCCCCATGATCAGCGGTGAACTTCGCCGGTATCTGCGGGATTTCAATCAGGTCAAAGTCAGCCGTTCCCTGCGAGATTTGGCATATAAAGCCATGCAGGCAAAAGAACGCCTGACCGGAACGCTACAGCGAGAACCCACCATTGAACAGATTGCAACGGAAATCGGGGCAAAACGGGAAGATGTTGTGATTGCACTGGAAAGCATCACTGACCCCGTTTCCCTGTATGAACCCGTCTATTCCGATTCCGGCGATACCCTCTATGTAATGGATCAAATCAGCGACCGAGATAGTATGGAAAACTGGCTGGGGGAACTCTCCATTCGGGAAGCCATGCAGGGACTGGGACAGCGAGAGAAAAATATCCTATATCTGCGATTCTTTCGAGGCAAAACACAAATGGAAGTTGCTGGAGAAATCGGCATCTCACAGGCACAGGTTTCCCGTTTGGAAAAAGGTGCTCTGCTCAAAATCAAGGCAGCCGTACAATAATTTTTTCACCAGTTGGAATAAGGGACAAAAATAGAAAAGAGCCGCTCTCCTTTTTGGAAAGCGGCTCTTGTTGTCTGTTTGATTTTGATTTTTATGGATGCTTACGGAATTACAATGACCGGATAACCAACCTCTATGGTATCAAACATTTCTGCGGCTACATCCAATGGCAGGTTGATACAGCCATGAGAACCATTGGTCTTATAGATGTCGCCACCATAGGCAACTCTCGCCAGGTCGTGGAAGCCAATACCGATTTCTGTGAAGTTCATCCAGTAATTGACCGGTGCTTCGTAACCCTGTACGGCATAAGTACCCAGAACAACATCCTTTTCCATTGTCCAGACACGATAAACGCCCGGTGGTGTTGCACGTTCCGGATCAGATGCCAGACCCGTTACACAGTCGGATTCAATCACCAATTCGCCATCTTTATAGACAAACACTTTCTGGTTCGTGATGTCTACTTCTGCGTAAGAATCGCCGATGTCATCCGTTGCACGGCAATAGCCTCTCTGACTATATTCCGGTTCTACGGTGACGGATTCGCCTGCAAGGATGTATTCTTTCAGCTTTTCAACGGTTGCATCTACATCCGTTTTCCAGCCATAAATCCCATAATCGCCAAGCGGTACTTCAATTGTTCCCTGCATGGTAGAGTGGAAGGTACGGGTATAGCCCGGTACAAAGGTATCATACTTGACCAAGTTTTCATTGACCCATGCCTTGACCTTGTTTTCATCGACAGAAATTTTTCCGTCTGTATCTGTTGTAATCCAGTCCGCAATCGTGCTGGTATCCAGAACTTCCTGTCGGTCATCAAAGTCATAGGTAATCGTCAGACCAGCCAGCGAGTTGGCAGCATCCAAAGCAGCTTGCAAGTCTTCGGACTTGACTTCTGCCTGCAAATAACAATCTGCATCTTCCAGCTTAATCGTATTATTGCCTTCCCGCATCTGTTCCAGCGTATAATTCATTAAAATCGTAGCGTCAATCATATCGCCATTATCTTCCGGAACGATGGAATACGTGCCGTCGCTTGCCTTTTGAATGTGGGCATCGGTCGGCGGTGTTGTGCCCCAGCTGTAAGAGAGTATCAGGTTCGAGAGATTCGATTCCGAATAGGAATTGACTACAGAAACCGTATATTCCGACTTATGCAGCAAGTGCGTAAACCACAGTACATGGCTCTGGCTGGTGACTTCATCCATTGCACCATCTTGGAAAGAAACGGTCGAGCCAAATTCTGCCCCATCAAAGTGCACCTTTTCGCCACTCTTTTTAATAAAGGTAATGCCTTCATTGCTGGCACTATTCAAAATCTTCTGTTCTGCATCCGCTAATGTCATTCCGCTGACATTGACACCATTGACATAGGTTTTTGGCAGCAGCTTGCTCCGGTAAGAGAAATAGCCAATCAAATAACCGATTAATAATAGTACAACCAAAACCAGTACTATAATACCAGCAATCTTTCCGCCTTTTCCGGAAGATGCCACATCCGAACCGCCATAATATTCCGGTTCTTGCGGACGGCTGTTTCTATTCCGTGGCGGAACAGGCGGTGGCGGTGCACTGCTGCGGCGATGCACATAGCGATGTGCTTCAGCTGCGGTTGCAGATGGCGTTTCTTCATTATAAATCCCCTGCGAAGCAGAGGCAACGGACGCTTTGATTTGCCGAAGTTTTTCTGCTTTCGCCTGACCAACGGAACGGGGCATTGGTTCTGGCTGATTGCCACGTTTTCCCCTTTGAGCTGGCTTGCCGTTTGGCATATCAGAAATCCGTCTTTGTTCGGGTTGTTTCTTCTTTCTCGGGCGATTCGATCCATCCTGAAAAGCAGCCTGCATTTGCTGTTGCATCTGTTCTCTGGAAAGCGGAGCCGGACTGCCGTATGTAGAGCGACCGTCTTTTTGTGTTTCGTTCAATCCAATCGATCCTTTCTTCTATCCGTCTATCTGTTGGAACACAGACAGGTTGTCTATATTCGTTTGTTCTGACAGGAAATCATCATTTTTATTATATCCGCTTCCCTACCATTTGTCAACTGTTTTCTATTTAATCTTGATTGGAATGCAGAATTTGTAGAGAATCCATAAAAATCTACGTTTTTCCAATCCGCTTTCTGCCATTTCGACAACGCAGCAAGCAAAATATCTTCTTACAAAAAATATTCTGTGGAAATAGCACGACAAAAATAACATTTTTGTTTATTTTCTGACAAAACAATACTGTATGTGAAAAGATATATCCAAATTTTCAGGAAAGCTTTTATGAAAAATAGCCAAAATCACACACAGATTTTCAGTGTTTTTGCAGATTGACAAATCCGTTTGAAAAGTTGTATATTTAAATCAAATGGTTCACAGCCAAACTCAGATTACTGGGGGCTGTATATGAGGAGGATCTATCTTGAAACACACATTTTCATTCAAAAAGGGCATGGCAGCTGCTCTGGTTGCCGCTGTCACAGCGGTTGCCTCGCTTCCATCCCAGATGCTGGGATTTGCAGCAGATGCTGTTCCGGCAGCCGATGCCACATGGGAGGAAAATCTTTCGCTGCTGGCTTCCAGCAGTGTTTCCATCACCAAATCCATGGGATATTTTGAAGGGGCTTATGCAGAATGGCAGCCTGTCAGCGGTGCAGATGGTTACAATGTTTATTGCGACGGCGTACAGCTGGACAGCATGCTGATCCGGCAGTACAAAGACGGTCATCTCCGTGCGGATGCCTTGGGTCTGAAAGCTGGCAGCCACACCCTGAAAGTCGTTCCGGTCAATGGCTCAAGTGAATTGTCCGGTGCAGCAGAAGCGACTGTTTCCGTAGAAGCCAATGACAGAAGCGGTTTCGGCTTTGTAGAAGGCACTTCTTCCGGTGCATACAACGAAGACGGCACACTGCGTGCGGATGCCGTTGTTGTCTATGTCACGAATGAAAATAAAGATACGGTTACTGCAAGCCTGAATGCGGAAGGCAAGGGCAATGTCACTGTAACAGGTGTACAAGCAATCATCAATGCCTATAAAAAAGGCAAGGAAACCCGTCCGCTCTGCCTGCGTATCATTGGCAATATCACAGATCCATCAGTTTTGACGAAGGGTGATTTGTACGTGGACACCGCAAAGGCTGGCATGACCATTGAAGGCGTCGGCAACGATGCCGTTTTAAATGGCTTTGGTCTGGTTATGAAGAACTGCTCGAACATTGAAGTTCGGAATCTGGGCTTCATGAACTGCAACAGCTCCGAAGGCGATGACTGCGGTTTGCAGCAGGGCAACGACCACATCTGGGTACATAACTGCGATTTCTTCTATGGCGATGCCGGTTCTGATGCCGACCAGGTAAAGGGCGACGGTGCATTGGATACCAAAAAATCCACTTATGTTACCCACTCTTACAATCACTTCTGGGATAACGGCAAGTGCAACCTGCAAGGCATGAAGTCCGAAACCGAAACCAACTATATCACTTACCACCACAACTGGTATGACCACTCTGACTCCCGTCACCCTCGGATTCGCACCTGCTCCGTACACAGCTATAACAACTACTTTGACGGAAATGCAAAGTATGGTGTTGGCGTTACCATGGGAGCTTCTGCATTCGTAGAAAACAACTACTTCCGGAACTGCAAAGACCCGATGATGAGTTCTGGACAGGGTACAGATGCACTCGGCGAAGGCACATTCTCCGGCGAACCCGGCGGTATCATTAAGGCTTATAATAATGTCATTGTTGGTGCATCCAGCTATATTCCATATGCTGAAAACAACACCAGCTTTGATGCTTATGAAGTTTCTTCTCCTTCAGAAACCGTTCCGAGCAGTGTTACAGCTCTTTCCGGCGGTTCAACTTATAATAACTTCGACACCGACAGCAACATTATGTACAGCTACACAGCTGACGCTCCGGAAGATGTTCCGAGCATTGTAACGGCACACGCTGGCCGTGTGGACGGCGGCGACTTCCAGTGGAAGTTCGACAATGCTGTCGATGATACCAGCTATGCAGTCAATCAGGAATTGAAAAATGCTCTGGTTGCTTACACTTCTTCCATCGCCCACATCGGCAGCGGATTCAGTGACAGCGGAAATACTCCACAGGTTACAGAAACCAAACCTGCTACCACCACAACTTCCACCACTACAACCACCATTACCACTACAAAGGGTGGCGTTGTAACTACTGTTCCAGCTGGCACAACAACAAAACCAACTCCGGTTACAGGTGCTCTGTACTGTGCCCCGAATGCAAAGGGTGTTGGTACGATGGATGACCCGATGGACATCTACGAAGCCATTCAGAAGGTTTCCGCTGGTCAGACCATTTACCTGCTCGATGGCACTTATGAACTGAGTGAAATGATTCTCATCGACAGCAGCAACAATGGTGCAGAAAATGCATACAAGACCATTTCTGCTTATCCGGGTGCAACTGTAAAGCTGGACTTCAGCGGACAGGGTGCAGCAGACGGCTCAAAGCGTGGTGTTGTACTGGATGGCGACTACTGGAAATTCTATGGCTTTGAAATCACCAAGGCTGCGGATAACGGCATGCTGCTTGCCGGCAATCACAACCGCATTGAAAACATGGTCTTCAATGACAATCAGGACACCGGCTTACAGATTTCCCGGTATAACACCAGTGCTGCAACCATTGCAGATTGGCCGAGCTATAACCTGATTCTGAACTGTACTTCTAAGAACAACTGCGACAATGCCTCCATGGAAAATGCGGATGGTTTTGCTGCAAAGCTGACCTGCGGCGAAGGCAATGTATTTGATGGCTGTATGGCATACAACAACAGCGATGATGGCTGGGATCTGTTTGCAAAAGCTGCAACAGGCCCGATCGGTATTGTTACCATTCAAAACTGCGTTGCATTCCGGAACGGCTTTACAGAATTTGGCGAAGGCTATGGCAACTGCGACGGTAACGGATTCAAGCTGGGCGGCAGCGGCATTGGCTCTGCTCATGTTGTAAAGAATTGTCTGTCCTTTGAAAACCTGCACTGCGGTTTCACCGACAACAACAACCCGAAGCTTGGCACATTGATCAACTGCACCGCCATCAACAACAACGGCGAAGGCACAGGCAAGCCGAACTTCTCCTGCTATCGTTGTACCGACCCAGGCTGCGATTTCGACAACCTGATGTCTTATTATGATGCTTCTATCTTCCTGTCAGATGCAAAGCTGAAAGGCGGTGCATCCAATGATAAATACGTTGGTACTTACAACAACGGTGTTTATTATAACAGCGGTTACTATCTGGTAGAATCCGATACCGCTATCACCAACGGAGCAAAGATCGGCACGAAGTTTACAGGTCCAACCGCTTCCGACTTCATCGCATTGACAAAAGCTCCGGAACAGGGAACGGATTTCCACAAGGTTTGGAGAAATGCAGATGGCTCTTTGAATCTGGGCGGTTTGTATGAAACCAAGACCGATGGCAAGTATGGAACAATGGGCTATCACCTCAGCAACAGCGATACCCCAATTGTTACAACCACAACCACCTCCGGACAGAATCCAACCACAACAACAACTACTACAACTGTAAAGCCGACTACCACAACCAGCGGCAAGCAGAGCGAAACACCAACTCCATCCGGTGCACAGATTCACGACTTTACTGCAAACGGTAAGAACAGCAGCTTCTACACCATCACTGGTAATCTGGCAACCAACAAGGGAACGGTTTCTTACAACGGTTTGACCCTGACACAGTGCCTGAAAATGGAATCTGCAACTTCTGTTGGCTTTACCAACACTGCAAATGGTGACTTAACTCTCGTATTTGTTGAACCGAATGCAACCGTTAAGGTAGACGGTACAAAGTATACTGCAAATGGCGACGGCATCATTCAAGTTTCTGTATCCGCCGGCACACACACCATTACCAAGGCTAATACTGCAAACCTGTACTACATGGTATACGCTGACCAGGGTGGAACAGTTGTTACTACAACTGCAACGACTGCCGCTCCAACTACAAAGCCAACTGCCACTACAACGACAACGACTGCTGCTCCAACTACAAAGCCAACTGCCACTACAACGACAACGACTACCATTGATGAAGAAGGTCTGAATTATGGTGACGTCAATCTGGATGGTGTTGTAGATATTCGGGACTGCGTTACAACAAACAAGTTCCTTGCAAATGTGCTGGTACTTTCTGATATTGCACAGAAGAATGCGGATGTTGACCGAGATGGAAACGTCGGTGATATAGATGTTAATTATCTGATGAGATTTATATTGAACTGTGAAGACGTTCCAAATCTGCCAGTTTAATTGATTCGCATCGTCATTTATCATTCGCTTCTCCTCTTTCAATTTTTTATAACAAAATCGGCAGTCGTACCCCTCTTTTGTACGGCTGCCGATTTTGTGTTTTGATTCCAATCCTATTTTTTATTTTAAATGTATTGCAGCGTCCGCAAAATAAATAACCACATCGTCAATGTAAATGCACTGCACAAGGTTGTCATCATAACAGAACAAGCGGTTAATGTTCCACGATGTCCCATATTTCTTGCCATGACAAAACAGCTTCCAGTTGTTGCACTGCCCAACATCACCAAAATGGCAATCAGCTTTTCTGTCCGGAATCCAAAGGCAACCGCCAGCGGTAAAAACAATGCACAGAACAACAGCAGTTTCGTTGCTGTAATACCCAGCGTTGCTGGAAGTTTGCCCTTTGCATCCTGCCACTGAAACGATGCTCCTAAGGCAATCAGGGAAAGCGGTGTTGCCATGTTGCCCAGATAGGAAACCGACTTCGAGAGAATCACCGGTTGTGGAATTCGCAAAATCGACCACAACATGCCAACGACAATCCCCAAAATAATCGGATTGGTTGCAACATTTTTCAACGTCTTTAAGAGTAACGCTTTCCGGTTTGGTTTTGGTCGCCCCTCTGCCTGCGGAGCAGTTAGAGAGAGTACCACCACGGCAATGATATTATAAAGTGGTACTGTTCCGACAATCATCAATGCTGCCATTGTCGCTTCGCCATAGATGTTCTTGACAAAAGCGATTCCCAGAATTGCAGCACTGCTGCGGTAGGCTGCCTGAATAAATTCCCCACGGTCTGCCCGTTCCCGATGCAGCAGCGACAGTAAAAAGGCAATGCCAATACTAACACTAGTAATACAAAAACAGAATAGTACAAATTTGGTATCCCAAACCGACTGAAAATCTGCGGTTGACAAGTCCATAAATAACAATGCTGGCAACAGCACCTTAAAGGCAAACTGATTCAGTTTCTGGGTGGTGTGGTCGTCCAGCAGGTGGATTCGCTGTAAAAAGAACCCCAACGCCATCATTAAAAAAATGGGAATCGTTGCGTTTAAACTGAAGATTAAGTTGTTGGTAAACGTCTGCATAAAAAATTTTCCTCCTTCGTTGCATCCTTTTCAGTTTATCCCATTTTTCGGGATTTGTCAATGCAGATTTTTTGCAGGAATCGCATCTCCAGAACATCATATAAAAAGAAAACCGGCTGGCAGAATTACTTCCGCCAGCCGGCTTCCCCATCATCTTTTATCAAATAGGAAGGATTTATCTTTTTACATTGAATGCCTGCATACCCGGATATACGGCTGCATCACCCAGTTCTTCTTCAATCCGCAGCAGCTGGTTGTACTTTGCAACCCGTTCGCTTCTGCTCGGTGCACCCGTCTTAATCTGGCAAGTGTTCAGAGCAACTGCAAGGTCTGCAATAGTGGTATCTGCTGTTTCACCAGAACGGTGAGAAGAAATTGCAGTATAACCTGCCTTGTGTGCCATCTTGATGGCTTCCAGTGTTTCGGAAACGCTACCAATCTGATTCAGCTTAATCAGAATGGAGTTGCCACAGCCCAGAGAAATGCCCTTGGACAACCGTTCGGTATTGGTTACAAACAGGTCGTCACCAACGAGCTGTACCTTATCGCCCAGTTCCTTGGTCAGCTTCTGCCAGCCTTCCCAGTCTTCTTCATCCAGTGCATCTTCAATGGAGATAATCGGATACTTTTCTACCAGGTCAGCCCAGTGCTGAATCAGTTCATCCGATGTGAAATCTCTGCCGGATTTCGGCTGGTGATAATAGCCCTTGCCCTTTTCGCTCTTCCATTCAGAAGAAGCAGCGTCCATTGCAATCATGAAATCCTTGCCCGGTTCATAGCCAGCAGCCTTGACTGCTTCCAGAATGGTTTCAATGGTTTCATCATCGCTGGACAGGTTCGGTGCAAAGCCGCCTTCGTCACCAACGGAAGTTGCCAGACCCTTTGCCTTCAGAATCTTTGCCAGGCTGTGGAATACTTCTGCACACCAACGCAGTGCTTCCTTAAAGGTTGGAGCACCAACTGGCATAATCATGAATTCCTGTGTATCAACGGTATTGGTTGCATGTGCACCACCGTTCAAAATATTCATCATTGGAACTGGCAGTCTGTTGCCAGATACGCCGCCCAAGAACCGATACAGCGGAATATCCAGAGAAATTGCAGCAGCTCTTGCAGCTGCAATGGAAACTGCCAGAATGGCATTTGCACCCAAATTGGACTTGTCCTTTGTGCCATCTGCTGCGAGCATTGCACGGTCAACTGCATAGATATCAGAAGCATCCAACCCAACCAGTGCATCATTGATGGTGGTGTTGATGTTTTCTACTGCCTTGGTAACACCCTTACCACCGTAACGAGCCTTGTCGCCGTCCCGCAGTTCCAGTGCTTCAAATTCACCAGTGGATGCACCGCTCGGTGCAGTACCTCTGCCAATCGTTCCATCTGCCAGCAAAACTTCTGCTTCTACGGTCGGATTGCCTCTGGAGTCCATAATTTCTCTGCCGATGACCTTTTCAATTTCCAAATAAGCCATTTTATTCGTTCCTTTCCTGATGGTAATCTGTGTGATTGGGAAAACCGGATTGTGATTTCCATACGAATGCCTTTTTATTCTGACCTTCCTACGGATTTTTATACCTGCTGTGTGCATGATTCCGGTTGCAGGTGATTGGTTAGTTCCGTCTAACCATGGTTAGTATAGCATAACCACCCGATTCTGTCAAGTTCCTTTTCTGTGTTTTTACAGTTTGTTCATTTTTGTAATTGCTCTCATTCGACAAAAATCCCTGCTTCTGCCCCCAAAAAGAACCTGATTTGGTTTCTTGACAAGCCTATTTGAACATGGTATAATCAAGGTAAGCTGTATGCTTTTTCAAGATGTTTGGTTTCTGGGATGATTTCCAGTTGACAGAAAGGAGTCTTTATGATTTTTAGAAGAAATAAAATAGCTGCCATTGCCCTTTGCGGCGTGTTCACAGCTGCTCTCGCTACCCCGTTTTCTGCTGGCATTTCTGCTTCCGCAGAAGAAGATGTTACCACCTATGCGGAACAGGTTGCAGCCGCAGACGGCGTTTTCGATCACCTGCCCGTTGCCGATGCATCTGCCAATCTTTCTCCGTTTCAAGTAACGCTTCAGCCAGAACGAACCTTTGTTTCTACAGACGAACTGGCACAGGGCGATGTTCACATCAACACCAAAGTTTATTTCCATGGGGACAATTCCATCAGCCCCCGTGCATTCCTGCTGACCTATCATGCCTCTGATACCGAGCACGTTTATTTTGATAACAGCTTGGATGTAAGAACTAATGGCGATGCTGAAGACCGCACTTATAGCGGCGGTTCTTATACTTCCCGTTATCCAGAATTTTGTCTGGGCAAACTCCTCAGACAAACTGTCTTTTCGCCGTTCGGCTCTTCCATCTTGGGAAACGTCATCTATGAACGCATGAATGGTGGAGATGTTGTTTGCAGTGATGGGAACGGCGGTGCTTCTTTCACACTCAAATGCAACAAGATGGTAGATGGTGTTAAGACACCTGTTCAGGAGAAAGTAGAAATTCCCGCTTCTCAGATGCAGGTACATGCAGATGGCAGTGCTTCGTTCGACTATTTATACTACGACCAGAACGACCCAAATCTTGCACAAAAAACAGCAACCATCGAGCTTCCACACTATGATACAACGTTACCCGCAGACACACCATACAAGGGCTTTCATAATACTTGTTATTGGACACCTGCTGCAACGGAAACCCCTGCATTCTTCGGTTATACCGATGAATTCCCCTGCTTTTCATTCGATATTGTACTTCGTCAAGGAACACCTGCCGGCTCTTATGATGTGCAACTAGACGATAATTGCCGACTGGCAACCACTTCTTTCCTCGTTCCGTTGCAACTGATGAACACCACCATTACCGTGGGAGCTGCTTCCGGTACAATTACTCAAGACAGCACCAGCCCGTATTATTGCTTCTTTGCGGAAAATGACAAGGAAATCCGCCTGAATCAGGGCAGCGGGGAACTGATTTCGACTGTCACCAGTGCAGACGGAACAACTGCCACACAGGATGTGACAGATGCTGTTACCTGCGGACAATCTCCAGCAGAACTCTATGCCCAGCAGTCTGGCGGTGCTTATGTAAATCCGGTTACCTTTACCCTTAACACTCAGCCGCTGAAAAACACAGACGGTACAGATTACACCAAGACCCTGCTCATTGGCAAAAAGGGTGATACCAATCTGGATGGCAAGGTGGATGTAGACGATGCTGTTTTGGTCTTGCAATACTATGCAAAGAAAGCCGCTGGTCTAGAACCAACTTTATTGGAACAAGCAACCAATGAAGAAGAAATTCTCTCCTACTTCCTATCCGACATCGACACCTGCTCCCAAAATCAGGGAACAGACGGCGGAGAACTGAGTGTAGAAGATGCCGTACAAACTTTAACTTATTATGCACAGGCTGCTGCCGGAAATCATCCGGTTTGGAGCAACCGCTAACACAAAACAATTATATGAAAACCGGGATACAGTTTTTCTCTTGTCACCCATCTGCTGACATCTGTATGCCGGTTTTCCCTTGTAAACATTCCCTTGTTCAGCCGGACAGCATTCTTGTCCGACAGATAGAAATTACAGAATAAAGGAGTTTTTCTCATGAAAAAAATCATTTCCCTGCTGGCAGCCTGCACACTGTTTGCTGTCTGTTTGCCAGTATCCGCAACAGATGCTGTTACAGAGGATTCTGCCCTGCTGCAAAACCCCATTGTCGAACAGACTGACCCATATACATTCTATTTCGTTCCGGAACGAACCTATGTTTCTGCGGAAGAAGTACAAGCTGGAGATGTCCGCATTCCAACCAAAGTTTACATCAAGGGCAACACCCACCCAGCCAAACAAATCACCGGGGCACGCATTCGTTATCAAAGCGATTCCAGCAGCCTTTATTTCTCCAACAGCAGCAACATTCTCAGCACAACGGATATGTACAAGCAATCCTACAGCGGCGGTTCTTTCTTCTCAGAATATGTCATGCCGACCTGCTTCGGGGAAATTACTTCTTCTGGCACTTACACCCCTTACAGCTGTGCACCGCTGACCAGTGCCCTGCTGACAGAACCCTTCAGCGGTTCTTCCATCCGAAGCGATGGGGCTGGCGGTATCTATTTCACTCGCTCCTACAATAAACTCGTGGACGGAGTAAAAACTTGGATTTCCAATGAGAAAATCGAAATTCCTGCTTCTGACCTGCAACAAAATACAGACGGAACGGTTTCCTTTACTTATTCCTATTATAAACAGAGTGCAGAGGAGCAATATCCGCTGGAAACAAATACCTGCACAATTCCCCATTATGACGCAACGCTCCCAGCTGGAACGGTACTCAGCGGCTACCACGATGCCTATAGCTGGATTTTAACCGGAACGTATGCACAGGATGGCGTTTCATTTTTGGGATATGCAGATGAATTCCCGTTCTTCTCTTTTGATATTGTCATCCGGCAAGGAACGCCTAACGATGTCTATACTGTTTCCTTCTCGGAAACCGATTGCAGCTTGAGCACGGCTGCTCATACTCGTCTGCCGTTGTCTTTTGTCAGCACTTCGATTACGGTTGGAGCATCCTCCGCAACCATCACCAATGACACTTCCAAATTGTCTACCATCTGTGCATTTGCAGAAAATGACCGTCCGTTGACGCTCTCTCAGTATTCCAATGCTGCCATTACAGGACGGGTTACCTATACCGACAATGTTACAAAAAATGGATATCTGCTGGATGCCTTGACGGCACAGACCACACCGGCTGCATTATATGCTGCTGCAACAACAACGGGATATGCCATTGCGGACGTGCCGTTTTATTGCGGCGATGCAGCTGCTCCAGTCTATCAATTCAATGCAGCCCCCTACACCAAAAAAGTATTGGTTGGGAAAAAGGGTGACAGCAATTTGGATGGTACAGTGGATGTCAGTGATGCCGTTTGTATTCTGACCTATTATGCAAAGAAAGCAGCTGGCAACACTGCGAAACTCAACGATTCCTTTACAAACGACCAAGAAACATTATCCTACTTCTTATCTGACATTGACACCTGCTCGCAAAATCAAGGTGCAGACGGCGGTGTTTTAGGTGTCGAAGATGCCGTGCAGATTCTCACACACTATGCAAAATCTGCCTCCGGAAATACACCAATCTGGAATAACCGGTGGTAAGATACACATCATATCATCATAAAATAAAAAAACCGATGCAGCATCTCATAACTGCATCGGTTTTTTTGATATCGAAAAATAAAATTAGCAGGCTGCCGAGGCTGGTTGTGCAAGCTGCACTTTCAGGCTCTTCATCTTGACGAAGTAAACCGTTACCAGCAAGGTATCTGCAAAAATCCATGCAACCGGACTTGCCATACAAGCGGCGGTATAGCCAAAATCCGGAACAAATGCCACACAGACCAAAACTCGAGCAATCAGTTCCGTAACCCCTGCCATCATCGGCAGGAAACTATAACTCATTCCCTGCAAGCCGTTCCGCAGGATAAACAGCAGACCTAAGGTCGGATAGAAATACGCATTCAACCGCAGGTATTCTTTTACCTGTGCCATGACTTCTGTTTCAGAGGCATCCAAGAACAGCAGTGCCATCCATCCGCCCAGCACAATGATAATTACCGCAGATACGACACAATAAATCATGGAAACAACCACACTTGTCCGAATGCCGCTCCGAATCCGTTCAAATTCCCGTGCACCCCGATTCTGTCCGCAGTAGGTTGCCATGGTGATGCCCAAGCATTCCATCGGACCTGTCAAAATCATCTGCAACTTAGAGGCAGCTGTTACAGCAGTAACGGAAACCGTTCCCAAAGTGTTTACAGCTGTTTGCAGGATAATTGAACCGATTGCAGTAATGGAAAACTGCAACGCCATCGGCAGACCAATGGAAACCAACCGTCCGCAGCAAGAAAGCGATAACTTCCATTCTTCTTTCCGAATCCGGAAAATTTCATACTTCTTGAACATATAAATCAGGCACAGAATACCGGAAATGCCCTGTGAGAGAACACTTGCATAACCTGCTCCGGCAACGCCGGTATGGAATCCCAAAATAAAGAGGAAGTCCAAACCAATATTCAACGCTGCTGCGATTGCAAGGAAAATCAGCGGTGTTCGGCTATCTCCAATCGAACGTAGCATGGAGGAAAGCAGATTGTACAGAATTGTGGCACTGATACCAGCGAACACGGTAAAGATATAATCATACGCAAAGTCATACAGTTCTTCTGGTGTTTTCATCAGGCGGAGCAGGTCGCCCGTAAAAATTATCGTTCCGACTGTCATCACAATGGAAATCAATGCAGATAGGTAGAACGAATTCGCAAGATACTTTCGGAGCTTTTGGTAATCCCCTGCCCCGAATGCCTGTGCAACCGGAATCGACATACCTGTGCACATCCCTGTTGCAAATCCGACCACTAAAAAGCTGACTGCTCCGGTAGACCCGACAGCAGCCAGCTCGTTGACACCAAGACAGCGTCCAACGATGACCGTATCACAGAGACTGTAAAGTTGCTGTAGCATATAGCCCAGAATCAATGGGAATGCAAACTGCAAAATCAACGGTAATGGTTTTCCATGAGTGAGTTCTTTTGTCATAAGCAAACATCCTTTCGTTTTTGGTTTTCCCTTTTTGTTTCATCATTCATTTGCCGCTTTTTCCGGAAGTTTCCGCTCCAAAACGACTTCATCTATTATAGCAGCATGCAACTCAATTTTCTATTGCTATTTTGGACGAACTTCAAGCTTTCTTTTTTTGCAAATTGTATAGCGTGTCGAATTTTGTGAATGTTGTTTCAACCATGACGAACGCAGCAGTTTCAAAAAGAAACTTTGCAAAACAGACATTTCCCTGCTTTTCCGCTCTTTCCTTTTTCTTTCGTTTGTGCTATGGTTTTAAAAGATTCGTTTTGTACTTTCATCAAAGGAGGATGTCCCTATGAAATCGTCCAGCCGCAGCCGCTCCAAACAAGCCGTCACCTATATGGAAGTGTACGGAGCAAACCGGGTGCTCTATCGGGTGACTGCCAGCAACACCCACCGCAATCAAAAACTTTCTGTCGTTTATGGTATTTTCCTGCAAGACCTCCGCTCTGGAGAAACCGCCGAAATTCATGCCTTTTCCAACAGCTTGGAAAAAACCGTCTGCTTTGTCAATGACCTGATTCAAAAACAGGTGCAGCCCTATCAAGTTTATAACGCTGCTCTCCGGCAACTCAGCCTTGAAGTTCCCTTCCTGCAAAATGGTTCAATTCTTGGTTCTTAACCATACCACTATGAAAAATCTCCTGCACAGAAAACCGCTGCGGAAACGAATTGCTTCCACAGCGGTTTTTGTAATCTCTTATTTTAATAGTATATGGGTTTTACTTCTGCTGTCCGCTCATCATCCGATTCAATGCACTTACCAATGCACTGATCGAAGACCGGATAATATCAGAATGAATGCCAACGCCCCAATACAGATCCTTCCCCTTCTGCAAGGCAACATAGGAAACTGCCTTCGAGCTGGAACGCACTTCCAATGCGTGTTCGGTATAGGTCACCAATGCATAATCAGAGCCTAAATATGCCTTCAATGCGTTGCTGACTGCATCCAAACGACCGTTGCCGTCTGCGGTGACCACTTCCTGTCTGCCATCATAATCAATGGTAACAGAAGCAGTGATTTCATCGTTTGCCTTCTGAACATAGTGAATTTCCGGCAGAGAAACCGGTGTTTCGATGTTCACATAGGAATCGGTAAAGATTTTCAATACTTCATCCGGCTGCAATTCCTTGTGTGCATGGTCGGAAACACCCTTGACCAGATAGCCAAACGATTCCCGCATACCTGCCGGAATATTGAATCCATAACGCGTTTCCATCAAGTAGCCAATACCGCCCTTGCCAGACTGGCTGTTGATTCGGATGACATCTGCTTCGTAAACTCTGCCGACATCGTGCGGGTCTAACGGCAGATACGGAACATTCCAGTGTTCGCAGTCATGCTGCTCTCTCCACTTCATACCCTTTGCAATGGCATCCTGATGCGAGCCGCTGAACGCTGCAAAGACCAGCTGACCGCTGTACGGAGAGCGTTCGTAAACGTGCATTCTGGTAACCCGTTCGTATACTTCCGTGATGGCTGGCAAATTGCTGAAGTCCAACTGCGGGTCAATGCCCTGCGAATACATATTCAATGCAACGGTAATGATGTCTACGTTGCCTGTCCGTTCCCCATTTCCGAACAGCGTTCCTTCTACACGGTCACCGCCTGCCAGCAAACCCATTTCGGTATCTGCAACGGCACAGCCACGGTCATTGTGCGGATGGAGTGACACATAAACATTTTCCCGATACTTTAAATTGTCGCTCATGAACTCTACCTGATTGGCATAAACGTGCGGCATGGAATGGGAAACCGTTACCGGCAAGTTGATAATCACCTTGTCATCCGGTGTTGGCTGCCAAACGTCCAAAACCGCATTGCACACTTCCAGTGCATATTCCGGTTCTGTTCCGGTAAAGCTCTCCGGAGAATATTCAAAAGTAAAATGTCCCGGTGTCATGGCACGATATTTCTTGCAGAGTTCTGCACCCGTTACAGCCAGGTTCAAAACTTCTTCCTTGCTCTTCTTGAACACCTGTTCCCGCTGTGCCACAGAAGTGGAATTATACAGATGGACAATCGCATGCTTAACACCCTGCAATGCTTCAAAGGTCTTTGCAATGATGTGTTCTCTTGCCTGCGTCAAAACCTGAATGGTGACATCATCCGGAATGAGATTCTGTTCAATCAAAGTACGGCAGAATTCATATTCGGTTTCGGAAGCTGCCGGAAAACCAACTTCGATTTCCTTAAAGCCAATATCGACTAAAACCTTGAAAAATTCCAACTTTTCTTCCAGACTCATCGGGGTAATCAATGCCTGATTGCCGTCCCGCAAATCCACGCTGCACCAAATCGGCGGCTTATCCAGATAATTCTTGGTTGCCCACCGCATCGGCGGATGGTTTACCGGAAAAAACTGTCGGGTATATTTGTTTGCATTTTTCATCATGATACTCGTTCCTTTCTCCCAAAAAATCATAATTGGTTTTTGTTCTGCTTCTCATGTGATGGGCGAATCGGGATACAAAAAAAGTCCCTTTCTCCTGCCGCAATTCGGCTGGAAAAAGAGACGAAGAAGATGATTTCTCCGTGGTACCACTCTTTCTTGGTGCAAAGTCTGCACCCGCTCTGTCACATCTCTGCAATAATGTGCTTCTCTGTAACGGGAGAATCCCGTCAATGCTTACTTTGCCCATGAGCAGTTCTGCACTGCGGCTCAGGGAGGAGGTATCCTGCTTTTCTTCGACTGTCTTACACCGACCGACAGCTCTCTGCAACGAACGAACCGCATCTTTTTTCCCGTCAACGCCTTTTTCTTAATACGGACAGCAAACCAAATTCCGCTGTCTTTTCTTTATTCTATCGAATTTTTCCGGATTTGTCAAGTGTTTTTTTGATTTTCCCTCATTTTTTTCTGTCCGATCGAATTTTTAGCGGAAATAGGGGAAAACCATACACTTTTTTTGTACAAACTGTAAAAATCAGAACAGAATGCTTGATTTTATCGAAACAAGGTGCTATACTAAAACACAGATATATTTTTTTGTATCCGTGTCCCGAAGGAGTTTGCCATGTATATCAGTCGTATTTTTCAAATCGCAGAACTTCCGTTTCTGCTCATCGGACTGTTTCCCCGAGTCATTGGCTTCGGGGCATGTGGCATGGCTGCAAACAAATCGGTATCAGCGGATTGACAAAGCAAACAAGAGACATTCTTTTTTATCTGGAATTGCTTTTTCAAAATGCCTCCGGTGCGTTTGCTGCCGAAGGCTTTTTTTACAAACCGCTGCCGGCAAACGGCGGTTTCGGAAAAGGGCAGCAAACGAATCTCACAAGAAGAAATCAAAAAGGTGGAAACTATGAAATTAAACGGTGCACAAATTGTCATTGAAACACTGATTGAACAAGGTACGACAACCGTTTTTGGTTATCCGGGCGGTCAGGTCATCAACATCTATGATGCTCTGTACCTTGCAAGCGATCGCATTCATCATATTATTACCGCACATGAACAAGGTGCTTCCCACGCAGCAGACGGCTACGCCAGAGCAACCGGAAAAGTTGGCGTTGTCATCGCAACTTCCGGCCCGGGTGCAACCAATCTGGTCACTGGTATCGCAACGGCTTATCTGGACTCCGTTCCGCTGGTTGCCATCACTGGCAATGTTCCAAACTCTCTGATTGGACGGGACAGCTTCCAGGAAGTGGATATTACCGGCGTTACCATGCCGATCACCAAGCACAACTTCTTCGTTAAGAAGATCGAAGACCTTGCTCCGACCATTCGGGAGGCATTCCGCATTGCAAAGTCCGGTCGTCCTGGTCCTGTCCTCGTAGACATTCCGAAGGATGTTCAGACGGCGATGTATGAATACACCGTAGAACCGGTTGTGGAAAAAGCACCTGTTCCGGAAGTAGACCCAGAACTCTTGAAGCAGGCAGCAGAACTGATTGCCACTGCAAAAAGACCGTATCTCTATATCGGCGGCGGTGCAATTACCGACAACGCTGGCGAAGAAATTATTGCACTGGCAGATAAGATGGATGCACCGATTGGCTGCACCATGATGGGCATTTCCGCTGTTCCGACCGACCATCCTCGGTATCTGGGCATGGAAGGGATGCACGGTCACTATGCATCTTCCATTGCACAGAATGAAGCAGACCTGATCGTAACAGCTGGCTGCCGGTTCAGTGACAGAGGCACAGGCAACACTGCCAAGTATGCAAAGCATGCAAAAATCATTCACATTGATATTGATGCATCTGAATTGAATAAAAATATTACAGTCGAACTGGGCATTGCTGGTTCGATGAAACAGATTCTCGCCGAATTGACTGCAATGGTTCCGCAGCAGCAGCATCCGGAATGGGATGCCCGCATTCAGGAATTGGTTGCAACTACAAAGGAACTCGAAGCACAGAAAGACGATGAACTGACACCGTTCACTGCATTGGATGCCGTTGCAGAAGCTGCAAAGAATGCAAACGAAGATGTCATCGTTGCCACAGACGTTGGTCAGCATCAGATGTGGACAGCACAGCGTTACCCGTTCTCGAAGCCGAGAACCTTTATTTCCAGCGGCGGTCTGGGTACAATGGGCTTTGGTCTGGGTGCTGCAATCGGTGCAGCAACTGGAACTGGCAAGAAGACTGTTCTGGTTACCGGTGACGGCAGCTTCGGCATGAACCTGAACGAACTGGCAACCGCTGTTTCCAATCAGACCCCAGTTGTAGTATTCATCATGAATAACGGCGTTTTGGGTATGGTTCGGCAGTGGCAGACCCTGTTCTTCGACAAACATTACTCCAATACAACGCTGGAACGCAAGACCGACTTCGTAAAACTCGCAGAAGCATTCGGTCTGCCGGGATTCCGTGCCGCTTCCCTGCCGGAACTCAAGGAAGTTCTGAAACAGGCGTTCGCTGTACAGGGGCCGGTTCTTGTGGATTGTGCCATCGACTGTGATGCATTCGTTCTCCCGATGCTGCCGCCGGGCGGTGCGGTAGAAGACATCATCACCGATGTATCAGCCCTGTAAGGAGGAAAAAACAATGGAACGGTTTATTATTTCGATTTTGGTTGCAAACCATTCCGGTGTGCTGTCCCGTGTTTCGGGCATGTTCACCCGGCGTGGATTCAATATTGATACGCTGACCGTTGGCGAAACGGAATCTCCGGAATTCTCCCGGATTACCATTTCGATGCACGACGATGAAGCAATCTGTAATCAGATTGTCAAGCAGTTGGAAAAAATGTATGATGTCAAGAAAGTACAGGTTATGCAGCGGGATGAAACTGTTGCAAGAGAACTGCTGCTCATCAAGATTAAAAACAACGCTGCAGAACGGCAGGACATCATGTCAGTTGTCGATGTCTTCCGTGCAAAAATCACGGACTACTCTCCGGAAGCTCTGGTCATTGAAATCCGTGGTGTTTCCACAAAAATCAATGCTTTTATTGAGCTGCTCGAACCATACGGCATCTTGGAAATGTGCCGGACGGGTCTGGTTGCTCTTGAAAGAGGCGGCAATTGCCTGAAAAACGCATAACCGCCTATATTATCCGATATTTTTTATAAAGGAGTCTTTACGATGAAACAAACAGCAAGAGTTTTTTATCAGGAAGATTGTGATCTGTCTTTACTGTATGGCAAGACCATTGCAGTCATCGGCTACGGCAGCCAGGGTCATGCACATGCCCTGAATGCAAAGGAATCGCTCGGTGACAAGGCAAGAGTCATCATTGGTCTGTATGAAGGCAGCAAGTCCTGGGCAAAGGCTGAAAAGCAGGGCTTTGAAGTATTTACAACCGCAGAAGCTGCAAAGCAGGCAGACATCATCATGATCCTGATCAACGATGAAAAGCAGGCTGCTATGTATAAGAAGGATATCGAACCGAACCTCAAGTCTGGCGATATGCTGATGTTCGCTCACGGCTTCAACATTCACTTCGGCTGCATCAAGCCGCCGGCTGACATTGATGTTACCATGATCGCTCCGAAGGCACCGGGTCACACCGTTCGTTCGGAATATCAGGCTGGCAAGGGTACTCCGTGCCTGGTTGCTGTTGAACAGGATGCAACTGGTAAGGCTATGGATCTGGCTCTGGCTTATGGTCTGGCAATCGGCGGTGCAAGAGCTGGTATTCTGGAAACCACATTCCGGACAGAAACTGAAACCGACTTGTTCGGTGAACAGGCTGTTCTCTGCGGCGGTGTTTGTGCTCTGATGCAGGCTGGTTTTGAAACCCTGTGCGAAGCTGGTTATGACCCGAGAAACGCTTACTTTGAATGCATTCACGAAATGAAGCTGATCGTTGACCTGATTTATCAGAGCGGTTTTGCTGGTATGCGTTACTCCATCTCCAACACTGCTGAATACGGCGACTACATCACTGGTCCGAAGATCATCACCGAAGAAACCAAGAAGACCATGAAGAAGATTCTGAAGGACATTCAGGATGGTTCTTTCGCAAAGGAATTCTTGCTGGATATGTCCGATGCTGGTGCACAGGTTCACTTCAAGGCTATGCGGAAGCTGGCTTCTGAACATCCGTCTGAAAAGGTCGGCGAAGAAATCCGGAAGCTGTACAGCTGGAACGGCGAAGACAAACTGATCAACAACTAAGAGAAGCAAGCAACCTATCCCCTTATTGGAACGGGACAGCGTAGCGTAGAATCTTTTTAAGCTGCTTTCCTGATGGTTCAATCGGGAAAGCAGTTTTTTTCTCCAACCCCCTCTGAACGGTTCGGAGAAACACCTATTTGAATTTGGATAAGAGGTAATCAAAATGGCAGGTAATTTTTATTGTGACGGTGTGGGAAAAGCCCCGCAGCGTTCCCTTTTCCATGCACTCGGCATGACCAAAGAAGAAATGGAACGGCCGCTGGTCGGAATCGTTTCCTCTTATAACGAAATCGTTCCGGGTCACATGAACATTGATAAAATCGTAGAAGCTGTCAAAATGGGCGTTGCCATGGCTGGCGGTACGCCGGTCGTATTCCCGGCAATCGCAGTCTGTGATGGCATTGCCATGGGTCACGTTGGCATGAAGTATTCTCTGGTCACCAGAGATTTGATTGCCGATTCTACCGAATGTATGGCTCTGGCACATCACTTCGATGCACTGGTTATGATTCCAAACTGCGACAAGAACGTACCGGGCTTGCTGATGGCAGCTGCTCGTATCAATGTTCCAACCGTATTTGTCAGCGGTGGTCCAATGCTGGCTGGTCACGTCAAGGGCAAGAAGACCAGTCTTTCCAGTATGTTTGAAGCTGTCGGCTCTTATGATGCTGGTAAGTTCACACTCGAAGACGTAGAAGAATTTGAAAACAACGCTTGTCCGACTTGCGGTTCTTGCTCCGGTATGTATACCGCAAACTCCATGAACTGTCTGACAGAAGTTCTGGGCATGGGCTTAAAGGGCAATGGTACGATTCCGGCAGTTTATTCCGAACGGCTCATTCTGGCAAAGAAGGCTGGTATGGCAGTTATGGACTTGTACCGGAAAAACATTCGTCCACGGGACATCATGACCGCTGAAGCATTTGAAAACGCTCTGACAGCAGATATGGCTCTGGGCTGCTCTACCAACAGCATGCTGCACATTCCGGCAATCGCAAATGAATGCGGCATCTCCATCAATTTGGATATGGCAAATGCCATCAGTGCAAAGACACCGAACTTATGTCATCTTGCTCCGGCTGGCCACGCTTACATGGAAGACCTCAATGCAGCTGGCGGCGTTTATGCAGTTCTGAACGAACTGACAAAGAAGAACCTCATCCACACCGACACCATGACCGTTACTGGTAAGACACTGGGCGAAAATATTCAGGGCTGCATCAACAAGAATCCGGACATCATCCGTCCGATTGACAATCCGTATAGCCCAACTGGCGGTATTGCTGTCCTCAAGGGCAATCTTGCTCCAGACCGTTGTGTCGTAAAGCGGAGTGCAGTTGCAGCAGAAATGATGCAGCACAGAGGTCCGGCAAAGGTATTCAACAGCGAAGAAGAAGCGATTGCTGTCATCCGCAGCGGCGGTATCCAGAAGGGCGATGTGGTTGTTATCCGGTATGAAGGCCCTGCTGGCGGCCCTGGTATGCGGGAAATGCTCTCCCCGACTTCTGCCATTGCCGGTATGGGACTGGATAAGGACGTTGCTCTCATCACAGACGGCAGATTCTCCGGTGCGACCCGTGGGGCTGCCATCGGTCACGTTTCTCCGGAAGCAGTCAGCGGCGGTAACATCGCTTATGTACAGGACGGCGATATGATTTCCATCGACATCCCGAACTATACCATCACGCTGGAAGTTTCGGACGAAGAACTCGAAAAGCGGAAGCAGACCATGCCGATTCTGAAGAAAGACCATCTGACTGGCTATCTGAAACGGTATGCAAAGCTGGTTTCTTCTGCGGATAAGGGAGCAATCATCAACCGATGAACCTTTTCAAAAAATCCGATGAGCCTGTTTTCTCTAAAAATTTAGAACAAATCGATTCCATACAGTCCTCACAGAAGCCATCATCCAAAAAGCCCTTGCTCATTGCCGTCGTCATCATTGTCATTTGTCTGTTGCTGGTCGTCGGAAGTCTGACGGCTCTTTTCTGGCTGCATCATACAAATACAACCGACGATGCAGTCCGTGAACCCAGTCAGACGACGGTTCGTTCCGACATTCCGGATTCGGCTCTCGTCAATCCGCAAAATGGACATCCCTATTTTGTCTATCCCGATTCTGTAAGCTGGATCGATGCAAAAACAGCTTGCGAATCTCTTGGCGGACATCTGGCAACCATTTCCGATGCACAAGAACAGGCATTTGTCGAACAGCTTGCACAAACTTGCTCTGAACGCACAAATTTCTGGCTTGGCGGTTACTACGACCGAAATAGGGACATCTGGAAATGGGTCGATGGAACGCCATTCACCTATACAAACTGGGATTTTTGGGACAATGGCGGAATCGAACTCAGCCAGCCGGACAATTTCACCGGAAATGAATGGTATATTCGTTTCGGAAAGTCCGATCAAACCTATGAAACTTGGGTCGAACATGCTGGACGCTGGAATGATATTGCAAACAGAGCTGGCGATGCGGATGACGATGTTCCGCTAGATTCATTTGGTTTTCTCTGCGAATGGGATTCAACCAACAACAACTAATCATCTGAGAACACAAGGTTCTCTATTTTAAAAAATAAAGGAGGAGTTTTCCCTATGGGTATGACCATGACACAAAAAATCCTTGCTGCTCACGCTGGCTTGGATCATGTAGAAGCTGGTCAACTGATTCTGGTCAACTTGGATCGGGTGCTCGGTAACGATATCACCTCTCCGGTTGCCATCCGGGAATTCAACAAACTCGGTACGGATCACGTTTTCGACAAGGACAAAGTTACCATGGTAATGGATCACTTTGCCCCAAATAAAGATATTAAGGCTGCAACTCAGTGCAAAATGTGCCGGGATTTCTGCAACGAAAAGGAAGTTACTCACTTCTATGACGTTGGTCAGATGGGCATTGAACACGCTCTGCTGCCGGAAAAAGGACTGGTCGTTTCCGGTGACGTTGTCATCGGTGCAGACTCCCACACCTGTACCTATGGTGCACTGGGTGCATTTTCCACTGGTGTTGGTTCGACCGATATGGCATGTGGTATGGCAATCGGTAAGGCTTGGTTTAAAGTACCGTCTGCCATCCAGTTTGAATTGAAGGGCAAGCTGAACCCGTACATCTCCGGCAAGGATGTCATCCTGCACATCATCGGTATGATTGGCGTAGACGGTGCTCTGTACAAGTCCATGGAATTTGTCGGCGAAGGCGTTGCCAGCCTGTCCATGAGCGACCGACTGACCATGACCAACATGGCAATTGAAGCTGGTGCAAAGAATGGTATCTTTGCAGTGGACGACCAGACCTTGGCTTATGTTGCCGAACACAGCGACCGGAAACCAGTTGTCTACACCGCAGACGAAGACGCTGTTTATGAAAAGAAGTATGTCATCGACCTGTCTGAAATCAAGTCTACTGTTGCATTCCCGCACCTGCCGGGCAACACCAGAACCATTGATGAAGTGGGCGATGTGAAGATTGACCAGGTTGTCATTGGCTCTTGCACCAACGGCTTCTATCGGGATATGGAAGAAGCTGCTTCCATTCTCAAGGGCAAAAAAGTTGCCAAGAATGTACGTGCCATCATCATTCCGGCAACCCAGTCCATCTACCTCAAGGCAATGGAAAACGGCTTGCTGAAAACCTTTATTGAAGCTGGCTGCGTTGTTTCTACGCCGACTTGCGGGCCTTGCCTCGGCGGTCATATGGGCATCCTTGCAGCAGGCGAACGGGCAGTTTCCACTACAAACCGGAACTTTGTCGGCAGAATGGGACACCCGACTTCTGAAGTTTATCTGGCAAGCCCAGCTGTTGCAGCTGCCAGTGCCATCACCGGCAGAATCACAGACCCGAAGGAGGTTTTGGCAAAATGAAATTTCAAGGAACTGTCATCAAGTACGGCGACAATGTTGACACCGATGTCATCATTCCGGCAAGATACCTGAACACCATCGACAAAAAGGAACTCGCTTCCCACTGCATGGAAGACCTCGATACCACCTTTACCCAGCGGGTAAAGCCGGGCGATATTATGGTTGCCGGCGAAAACTTCGGCTGCGGTTCTTCCAGAGAACACGCTCCGATTGCCATCAAGGAAAGCGGCATCTCTCTGGTCATTGCAAAGAGCTTTGCCCGGATTTTCTACCGCAACTCCATCAATATTGGTCTTGCGATTGTGGAATGTCCGGAAGCAGCAGAAGCCATTGAAGAAGGACATACAGTAGAAGCAGATTTGGACAACGGCATTCTGTTGGATCAGACTACCGGAAAATCGTTCCACACTGCCCCATTCCCACCATTCATTCAGACCATCATCACCAACGGCGGACTGATTGAATCCATCAAGAAGGGTGCTGTCAAGTAAGCAATTGCAATCGAAACATTCGGAAAGGATGACGAATTATGATTGGAGCAATCATTGGCGATATTGTCGGTTCTCGGTTTGAATGGAACAACTACCGAAAGAAAGATTTCACCCTGTTCACAGAGGATTGTTTTGCAACGGATGACAGTATCATGTCCCTTGCGATTGCTGGGGCAGTGCTGCAACATCAGACCGAAGCGGTTGATTTATCAAAAGCAGCGGTATGCTGGATGCAGAAAGTCGGCAGACCTTACCCCCATTGCGGATTCGGCGGAAACTTTTATCACTGGATTTACAGTGACGACCCCAAGCCCTACAACAGTTTCGGCAACGGGGCAGCCATGCGAGTCAGTGCCTGCGGACTATCTGCCAAGACACTGGAAGCAGCATTGCAGATGAGCACAGCCGTAACTGCTGTGACGCACAATCATCCAGAGGGCATAAAGGGTGCAAATGCAACAACAGCTGCCATCTTTCTGGCGAAAAGCGGTGCTTCCAAAGATGCCATCCGCAGCCATATTGTAGAGCATTATTATCCGCTTTCTTTCACCATAGATGCCATTCGTCCGGATTATGTTTTTAACGAAACTTGTCAGGGCACTGTTCCGCAGGCAATCGAAGCCTTTTTAGAATCTGAATCCTTTGAAGATGCCATTCGCACAGCGATTTCTGTCGGTGGGGACAGCGATACCCTCGCTGCCATTACGGGCAGCATTGCAGAAGCATATTACGGCGTTCCAAAGGATTTATATGACACGGCAGTTACCTATCTGGACGAACCGTTGAAACAAATTCTATTCGCATTTGAATCTGTTTTTGGTTCAAATCTCCAAGCGGAATGAATCTTTTTCCATGTTGAATTGCGATTTCAAAAAACCGATGCAGAAAACAGAAATCTGCATCGGCTTTTTTGTAGAAACGGCAGAATTTTTGCAAAAACCTTGTAATTCCCACCAATATGATGTATAATAAAGAGGTATCTGGAGAATTTGCCGGCAAATCACCGGCTCTCTCTGAAAATTTCAACCAAAAGGAGTCCTTCCCATGAATTATAACATTGCGTTACTCAAGGGCGATGGCATTGGCCCGGAAATCGTCGATAGTGCCGTTGCTGTTTTGCAGAAAATCGGTGAAAAGTTTCACCATACCTTTACTTGCACCCCGTATTTGATTGGCGGCTGTGCAATTGATGCAACTGGCGTTCCGCTGCCAAAGGAAACCGTAGACGGCTGTCTGGCAAGCGACAGCGTGCTCCTCGGTGCGGTTGGCGGTGCAGTTGGTCATTCCAAGTGGGATGCCATGCCGCCACATCTGCGTCCGGAAAAGGCTCTGCTCGGCATTCGGGAGGCTCTGGGACTGTTTACCAACCTGCGTCCGGCGAAACTCTATCCGGCTCTGAAGGGTGACTGCCCGCTGCGGGAAGATATTGTTGCCAAGGGCTTTGATATCATGATGGTTCGGGAATTGACTGGCGGTATCTACTTTGGCGAACGGGGCAGAAGAACCGGCAAGTATGGCGAAGAAGCCTATGATACCGAATGCTATAGCCGTATGGAAATCGAACGGATTGCAAAGGTTGCCTTTGAAACCGCTCAGAAGCGGAACAAGAATGTCATCTCCATCGACAAGGCAAACGTACTGGAAAGCTCCCGTCTGTGGAGAGAAGTGGTGCACGAAGTTGCAAAGGATTATCCGGATGTAACTTGCACCGATATGCTCGTAGACAATGCAGCAATGCAGCTGGTCAAGAACCCAAGACAGTTTGACGTTGTTGTTACTTCTAATATGTTCGGCGACATCCTGTCGGATGAAGCTTCTCAGATTACCGGTTCAATCGGCATGCTGCCGTCTGCTTCTCTGGGCAGCACCAAGCGGGGTCTGTATGAACCGATTCATGGTTCTGCTCCGGACATCGCTGGACAGAACAAGGCAAACCCAATTGCCACCATTCTTTCTGCTGCAATGATGCTGCGGTATTCGTTCGGTCTGATGGACGAAGCAAAGGCAATTGAAGATGCAGTTGACAAGTACTTAGAAGCTGGCTACCGGACTGCTGACCTTGCAAAGGAAGGCGTTACACCGCTGTCCTGCACCGAATGCACCGCAAAAATCATCGAACTGCTGTAATGTTTTCCCTGCCGACTGTTCGGCATCATTCGCAATAACGAAAAGAGGATGAACCTTTATGACCTTAAAAGAAGAATTAGGATATGGACTGGATGCCCTTGTATTATTTCGGGGGTTACAGCAAAATCCAGTCATTCACGCCCTGATGGAATTTTGTCACGCAGATTCCAGCGACCTGGCAAACCAGATTCGGACGTACAGTTCCATTGTGGCTGCTCTATATCCGGCAACCGATAATCTCACGGACTACATGGAAAAAATCGTACTGGAAGAAGAAACGGTTTATGTACAGCGAATTGGTGCAGGCGAAGCGGTTTCCGATGCCATGAAAAAGTGTCTGGAAACAGAACTGCATCTGCTCCAGAAAATCGCTATGCTGACTTCCTCCCAGTTGCAGGCAGAAATGCCGTATTTCCCAGACCTGCCAACTTGGAACAACCGGAAAATCGACTTGGCTGCTGCTTACCATAAGCGTGTTACAGACATCGGCAAGCATGGCTATGGCGTATACGCCCAGTATCATATGTTTACACTGGACGAAACCGGCGACATCATTCCAATCTGTTACCCAGACCCGATTGACTTAGACCACATGGTCGGCTATGAACGGGAACGAAATATTGTCATCGACAACACCAAAGCCCTGCTAAACGGCAAATATGCTGCAAATGTATTGCTTGCCGGCGACGCTGGTACGGGAAAATCTGCAACCGTCAAGGCAATTGCCAACGCCTATCGGGAAGAGGGGCTGCGTCTGATTGAACTGACCAAAGACCAGCTGCGGTTTATTCCTCGCATTATGGAACATCTCTGCCGGAATCCGCTGAAATTCATCCTCTTTATTGATGACCTGACATTCTCGGAAAATGACCCGAACTTCGGCACGCTCAAAGCAACATTAGAGGGCAGCATTGCTGCTCGTATGAAAAATACGGTAATCTATGCCACCAGTAACCGCCGTCATCTGGTCAAGGAAACCTTTGACGATGGTTCGGACAAGCACCAGAACGACACCGTTCAGGAACGGATTTCCCTCTCGGAACGGTTCGGCATTACCGTTACTTATACCAGACCGCAGAAAGAACTGTATCTGGAAATCGTCCACAGCTTGGCGGAACAGGCTGGCTTGCACATGGATGCATCGCAGCTGGACATGGAAGCCGAACAATTCGCACTCGGAAAATGCGGAAGAAGTGCCCGTGCTGCAAGACAATTTATTGATACGCTGCTGACCAAAGAGCCAACAGTGACGGAAGGAGCAGAGTCATCATGCTGACACTGGATAAAATTTATAAGGCAAGTCATGTGCTGCGGAGCGTTATCCGTAAAACAGACTTGATTCATGCACCGCTGGTCAATCCGGACAGCGAAATCTATCTGAAAACCGAAAACCTGCAAATTACGGGTTCTTTCAAAGTGCGTGGGGCATATTACATGATGTCGCAGCTGACGGAAGAAGAAAAGGCAAGAGGTGTCATCGCCTGCTCTGCCGGCAACCATGCACAGGGCGTTGCACTGGCTGCTGCAAAGAATCATATCAAGTCCTTGATTTGCCTGCCGGACGGTGCTCCGATTTCCAAGGTGGAAGCAACCAAGAGCTATGGTGCAGAAGTCTGCATGGTCAACGGTGTTTATGATGATGCCTACCAGAAGGCTCTGGAACTGAAAGAAGAAAAGAATTATACATTTGTACACCCGTTCGATAATGAAGATGTCATTGCCGGACAGGGTACAATTGGTCTGGAAATTTTAGAACAGATGCCAGATGTGGAAGCCGTTATTGTTCCAATCGGCGGCGGCGGTCTGATTTCCGGCGTTGCATTCGCCATCAAGAACCTCAACCCGAATATCAAGGTTTATGGGGTTCAGGCAAGCGGTGCACCGAGTATGCGGAACTCCATTCGGGACGGCAAGATTGAATGCCTCGACCACGTTTCCACCATTGCAGACGGCATTGCCGTGAAAGAACCGGGCGAACATACCTTCCAGTATGTCAGCCAGTATGTGGATGAAATCGTAACCGTTACAGATGACGAAATCTCTGCTGCAATTCTGGCTCTGATTGAACGCCAGAAGCTGATTGCAGAAGGGGCTGGAGCTGCTTCCGTTGCTGCTGCAATGTTCAACAAAGTGCCGATTCAGGGCAAAAAGACCGTTTGTCTGGTATCCGGCGGTAATATTGATGTAACGATTCTGTCCCGTGTCATCAAGCGTGGCTTGCTGATGTCCGGCAGAACCAGCATGCTGAACATTGAACTGCTCGACAAGCCGGGTCAGCTGAAACTGGTTTCGGAAATCATTGCAGACATGGGCGGCAATGTCATCTCCATTCACCATGAACGTGCCAACGAGGGCAGCGATGTCAACGGCTGCTTCCTGCGAATCACCATGGAAACGAGAGATTACAACCACATTCAGCAAATTCGTGATGCCCTTACAAAGGCTGGTTTAAAACTGGTAGACTGATCTGCCGGCTGTTCCCATTCTGATTTTTCAACGAATACCAGCAAGGATTCTCCCACCGCTACAGGTGGTGAGAGAAATTGCAAATAAGAAGTAACCATCAGTGGCGGACGGAGAGAAATCGGTATCCCCCACTGACACGAGGTAAAACACAGTCAGCCTTCTACTGACATATCAAATTCTGTGAAATTGCCGACTGTGGATTGAAACAAGTGAAAGGATGTTTTTTATGGAAACGATTTACACCAAAACTGCACCAGATGCCATCGGCCCGTATTCTCAGGCTGTTAAGATTGGCAACACCCTCTATTCCTCTGGTCAGATTGCCATCAATCCGGCAACTGGCAAGGTAGAAGCAACCGACATTGAAGGACAGTCCCGTCAGGTCATGCAGAACCTTGCAGAAGTTCTGAAAGCAGCTGGTGCAAGCTTTGACAATGTTGTCAAGACAACCTGCTTTTTGAAGGACGTTGCAAAGGACTTTGCTGCATTCAATGCCATCTATGCAGAAGCAATGGGCGATAACAAGCCTGCAAGAAGCTGTGTTGGTGTTGCAGAACTGCCGAAGGGCGTTCTCGTAGAAGTAGAAGTGATTGCAGTCGTAGAATAATTGCACGATTTTCACCCCCCTATCATAAAAAAGGGTGATTGTTATGCAACTGCGAATCCGTGATTTGCGGGAAGACCACGACCTGACACAAAAACAGATTGCTGCCTATTTGATGTGCGACCAATCTCTTTATTCCAAATATGAACGCATGGAACGAGAACTGCCGCTGCATCTTGCAATCCAATTAGCACGCTTTTATCATGTCAGTCTGGATTATCTGGTTGGAATGACCAACGAAAAGCAGCCGTATCCCGCAAAAAAATAACACTGCTTTTCCAAAGAAACCGTTTTGTCTTCGGGCAAGGCGGTTTTTTGTTTGCTCGTGATTTCAATTTCTACTTGCAACACGTTCTCAAATATGGTATACTAAAACCGTACTTCACAGAAAGGAAGAAATCAACATGAGCAAAAAAATCGGTATCATCGGTGCAATGCCTTCGGAATTGGTGGACATCCGAGCTGCACTGCCAAACTCCAACATCATCCGGAAATCTGGCTTTGATTACTATGTCAACCAGCTGGAAAACGGAACAGAAGTCATTCACGTTTGCAGCGGTATCGCAAAAGTCAACGCCGCTGTCTGCACACAAGCCCTCATCGACAACTTCCAGCCGGATGCTATTATCAATGCCGGAATTGCTGGCGGTATGCACAGAGATGTCAAAGTGTGTGACATTGTCATTTCAGACGCTGTTTTGCCGCACGATTTGGATTTGCATTTCCTGAAAGACTATCCGCCGTACTGCGGCATTTTCTCCGCAGACAAACACCTGATGGAAGTTGCTGCAAAAACTTGCGACCAGCTGAGCATGCAGCATCATTTCGGAAGCATCGTTTCCGGCGAAGCATTTATTTCCGACAATACTGTCAAGCAGGAGATTCAGGAACGCCTGCATCCAATGGCAGTCGATATGGAAAGTGCTGCGGTTGGCCACTGCTGCTACCTGAACGAAATGCCATTCGTTAGCATTCGCTGCATTTCCGACAATGCCGACGATGAAGGGGCAATGTCATTCGACCAGTTTGAAAAAATTGCTGCAAAACGAGTTGCAGATTTGGTTCTGGCAATTGCAGCAGTCCTGTAAAAATTCCATCTGATTTTTCATTCAGACAAACACTTTTTGAAGCGGCTTTGCATAGAATAACAACATCACACGATGAGGGGAGTTATTTCATGCAGCCGCTTTCTTTTTTCTTTGACGACACCATTCCACTCCGCCTTTCTGAACAACATCCACAATTTCTTCTGTTATCCGGCGGAACGGCTGCCCTGAAAGAACGCCTGCTGCAAGCTGTTTCCAAAGCTGGGATGCAACAAGTTCAGCAACAATTCTATCACGCAAATGCTCTCTGCGGTCTGTTCTTTCCGAATCTGCATCTCGTGTTTTTCGATGCAGACCGATTTACCGTACTGCCCCGTCTGGGCTGTCCCGAACTGGATACTTATTCTATTTCGCTGCATGACTGCTATTCCAGCCAGATTCTGCAAAACCATGCAGAAGCCATTCGCTACAGCTATGCAGAATTACAAGAGAATGAGGAACACGCTCTGCTCCTGCAATCGGCAGCAGAACAGGCGTTCGCTCATTTCTGTTCCCTGACAGAAGCGGCAGTGTCACCGGAACAGCTCCCCAAACATCCCCTTCCCCGTCATGCTGTCGAACACGGCACGCTGGAACTACGGCAGCTGCAAGGCTGCACACCGGAAGGCGTTCTCATGCAGCCCCTGCCCGCAGACTGGAACACGACCGTTCTATTAGACACTTGGTATGCTGCCGGAAGCAGTTTCTTGGAGCAGCTTTCCATGGAAGCCATCCAAAAGGGCTATCATGCCATTCTCTGCACCCATCCCCTGCAATTAGAATTGCCTGTGCAATTGCTCCTGCCGGAGCGAAAGCAGGCTTATATTTTACAGGGCAGCTTGTTCGGCGAACAGTTTCCGGAATGTGACACCTGTTCCCTGCAAGACTGCTATCCGGAACATGCCCTGCAAGCACAAATGGTACAAATGCAGCTGACGGCTGCCCTGCTGCAAAACAATATGAAAGCCTATACGGGCATGCTGCGAGTTGCACAAGGCGTTCGCACGGTCATGCAGCAATATTATCAGGTGGCGGAGAAACCAATTCAAATTCAAAAACAATTGGCACAGCTGCTCTGTGCGTTCCATCAGGCAGAAATGAACCATTCAAGTTGTTAATTTTCTGTAAATCTTGCCGCTGCTTTTCTGCAAAGTTGAAATGATTTCCAGTGTTTCTTGCTGATTTTTCAGATGCAACGCAAAAAAATTTTTTTGCAGTTTTTTTGAAAAAGTCACTGAAAAATAGAAAAAGTCCCGAAATTTCGCTGTTTTTCTACCAAAAAAATTTTTTTGAAAAAATTGAAAAAAGGGGTTGACAAATGGAACGAGATGGTGTATAATAATACATGTCGTCACGGAGCGGTTGAAAAACAAAAGTTCCGGAGAGGATAGAATGATGGGAGCTTAGCTCAGCTGGGAGAGCATCTGCCTTACAAGCAGAGGGTCACAGGTTCGAGCCCTGTAGCTCCCACCAAATTGGTCTGGTAGTTCAGTTGGTTAGAACGCTGCCCTGTCACGGCAGAGGTCGTGGGTTCGAATCCCATCCAGATCGCCATTGCGGATTTAGCTCATCTGGTAGAGCGCCACCTTGCCAAGGTGGAGGTAGCGAGTTCGAGCCTCGTAATCCGCTCCAATATGGCGCTATAGCCAAGTGGTAAGGCAAAGGTCTGCAACACCTTGATCCCCAGTTCAAATCTGGGTGGCGCCTCCAGAATCGTTTCTCTATGGAGAATGAAAAAAGTCCGAGTAGGGCTTTTTTTGTTCTCCATTTTTCGTTTTTCCTCCCCGATTGCTCTGTTTACGAGAATACTTTCCTACAAATATAGTAGCATAAAAAACAAGCGGTATGGTCTTTTCTCCATATCGCTTGTTTTGTTTTCTCTTATTGAAACGGGCTGGAATCCCTACTTTGCAAGCAAATTTCGTGTATAATCAAATGGTATGACATGGAAAGTATCTATACATGACTCTCTCAGGCACAAATATACAGTTTTCTCTACTCGAATCTGTGCATCGAATTATTTCACCAGCGTCAAGCCTTTTCGGAAGGCTGCTACATCCACGAAAAGCAAAGCGGTACAGTTTTCACCCATACCGCTTGACGTTTATCTTTTCCCAACGCAGACGGCACGACTGCCACATGGCGTTTTTTCTACCCGAATCTGTGCATCGAATCGCTCCGCCAATGCGGACACATGGGAGATAATCCCCACCATGCAATCATGACCGGAAAGCTGCTGCAACAGCTGTATCGCATTCTCCAACGCCATTTCATCTAAAGAACCGAAACCCTCATCAATGAACATCGCATTGATTTGCACACAGCCGCTCTGCTGCTGCACTGCCTCGGAAAGCCCCAACGCCAGCGACAGCGATGCCAAAAATGTTTCTCCACCAGACAGCGTTTTCACATCTCGTTCTGTTCCGGTGTATTGATCCAACACATTCAGATTCAAACCGGAGGAAATATTCTTTCGGTCTTCCTCTTTTCGGCGAATCAGCTGATAGCGTCCATTGGAAAGCTGGTCTAACTTCTGGTTGGCATGCTCCAAAATACGTGTGAAATAATACGCCTGCACATACCGTTCCAGCGAAATCCGTTCTCCGCCGTGCTCGGTATTCGTTCCATTCATCATGCTATATAGTTCTTTGTACATCATCCACGTCTGGGAAGCCTGCTCCAGCGTTTTCAGGGACAGTCGAACAGCTGCTACCGTTTCCTGTACCTGCTGCAAGTCTGCCTTCTGCATGGCAATTTCTCGCTGTTTCTGCGACAACTGCCGGCGGAATTCTAGCAAGGTCTGTTCTGCCCCTGCCGTATCATACAACGGCTTCCCTGCAATTTCTGCTTCCAATCGGCTGCACGCATCCTGACAAGCTGCCAGCTGCTTTTCCAACTCTTGTACCTGTGCCTGTGCACGTTTCTGTTGCAGCTGTGCCTGCTCGATTTTCTGCCGGAAACAAAGCAACTGCTGCTGTGCCTCCTGTAATGTCCCATATTGCAAGCTGTTCTGAACATAATCGCACTCGGTACGTTTGCCAGTAATTTTCTGCAATAATGCTTGTACCGCCTGCTCCTGTGCTGTCACAGCGTTTTGCAGAATCGGCAATGCCTCTTGTTTGCGTTTCAAGGCTGCCTGCTGTTCTGTCCGCTGCTGTAACTGCTCTTGCAACTGTTTTTGCTGGTTCGTCAATGCAGAAATTCCCGAACGGATTTTTTTCAGCATTGCTTCCAATGTTTCTGCCGTGGTCTGTTCACTCAATTTATGCTGCTGCAACAACTGCTGTTTCTGCGTTTGCAGCTGTGCACAAACTGCCTGCTGTTTCTCTAACTGGCTCTTCTGGCTCTGCATCGCCTGCAAAGCCGCTTCCTGCTGTTTTCTGGCACGCTGAAATTGCTGTTCCGAAACGGTCTGCTGCGTCTGCTCTGCCGGATGCGGATGCTCCAGAGAGCCGCAAACCGGACACGCTGCCCCTGCTTGCAACTGTGCTGCAAGGTTGCCTGCCATACTCTGAAAGAACTGCTGTTCCATCGCATCGTATTTCGGCTTCTCTACCTGATAATACTGCTGGTGGGCTTGCTGTGCCTGCTGTTCCAATACGGTACAATCTGCCTCCGCCTGCCGAACGGCTGCGAATTGCTGCTGCAACTGCTGCAAAACCTGCAACGCCTGCTGTTTCTGCACCATTTTTGTCTTGGTGCTCTCCAATTCCGCTGCACAGGCTGCATGCTCTTCTACTTCTTTTTGCAGCATTGCACAAGCTTGCTGGGTCTGTTCGAGCGTTGCCTTTTTCTGAGCCTGCTCCTGCTGGAGTTGCTGGCTCTGCTTCCGTAAGGTCAACAATTCCTTTTGCAGGTCTGCCAAATGCTGATATTCCGGCACGCTCCGTTCCAGCTGTGCCGCTGCATCCTGCCATTCGGGAATCTGTACGGCATTGATTTCCGCCCGTTCCAATAACTCCGCTGCAACAGTCTGCCGTTGTTGCAGTTGCTGCAATTCTTTCTGCTGCTGTTCCAACCGGAAACAGTTCTGATTATGTCGCCTGCCCTGCTCCATCTGTTGCACCAACTGGTCTACGCTCTGCTGGAATCGCTCCTGTTCTTTCTCCAGTAAGGGCAGCTGCTCCAGCCGTTCCCGACAGTCCTCCTCTAAAAGCTGACAGCAAATCGGACTGGTGGCAACCGTTTTTTCTTCTGCAAGTAATTCCTGATACTGCTGTTTCCGGGTTGCTTCGTGTGGGGCAACCGTTTTCAGCTTTGCTGCAATGGAAATGGTTTGCATGGAAATTTCCTGTGTTTTGGCATCATATCGCTGCTTCAAACGGTCACGAATCCGCCCACAGGATTCCGTGTGAAACAGTTTGCTGAGAATCTGCCCCTTTTCAATCGAATTGGAGAGCAGAAACCGCCGGAATTCCCCCTGTGCAATCATCACAATCTGTTGAAACTGTGTGCTTTCCATGCCGATTCGTTCGGTAATTTCACAGGTGACCGTTTTAAAGCCACTGCAAATGCAAGTCTTTTCTCCGTTCGGCAGCAGCTCATACAGCGTTGCATTTGCCTTTTGTTCCACTGTTCCAATTCCACGTTGTTTCTGCCGTTCATAAGCTGGGTTTCGCTCTACCAGATACCGTTTCCCGTTGTCCAGAAATTCCAGGCGAACTTTCGTTTCTGCGGTACTGTCGGTCAAATATTGACTGCGGAACTGTCGGGATTCCCGTTCTGAGCCGCTCGCCGTTCCATACAGAGCGAAACAAATCGCATCGAAAATGGTTGTCTTTCCAGCTCCCGTTTCTCCGGTAATCAAAAAGACTTCGCCATTCTGCCAGTCTGTAAAGGAGATTTTGCACGGTTCTGCAAATGCTCCAAATCCATATAATTCTAAATGCAATGGTTTCATTCGCTTTCCTGTTCCTCCTCTACCAGTTCTGTCATCAGTGCCAATTCTTCCGGATGTTCTCGCAGCGGATAATGATACACGTTCTCATAAAATTCCGTCACCAAATCCAGCAGCGATTGTTCTTCTACGTGAACCGCTTCGGTTGCAGCTGCTGGCTGCCGGAGGCGTTCCCGTTCTACATAACTCAACTCCAGCGTGTTTGGATAAACGACCCGCAGCTTTTCGATGGCATTGGGAATCAATTCCAAGTCGGTCAACTCTGCCCGAATGAAATCTTCGGACGGCGTTGCATGTTCCAAAAGCTGTTCCAGTGTTCCACGCAAAATCCGCATCTCCTGTTTTGGATGCAGTGGAATGGTCGTGATGGTACAGTTGTCTTTTTCATTCCACTTCAGCAGTGTCACAGATTTCTGCTGCAAGCACTCGGAAAACGAATACTTCATCAGAGAACCACTGTAACGAATGCGGTCATGCCGTACCCACTGCGGCTTGTGAATGTGCCCCAACGCTACATAATCATAGGCATCAAAGAGCGTGTCAGAAACCAGCTGCAATCCGCCCAGCTGCGTTTCTGAATCGGATTCTTCCGGTGCTGCTCCATTGTGCAGGACAAAGCCATGATACAATAATAAATTGCGGTGGTTTGGGTCTGGAGGGATCTGCTCCAAAACGGCACGGATGCCATCGTCCAGCGTTGCAAAGGACTGTTCCGGGAACTGAACGGATAGCTGTGCCAGCTTGACATAGGGCAGCATGGAAATCGTCAGCGTGCCGTATGCATCGGAAAGTGAAACCGTTTCCATTTTTCCGGAAAATGTTCCGGAAATGTGGATTTGATTCTTTTGCAGCAAGTCGCTGCCGAATTGCAGCCGCTCCGGAGAATCATGGTTGCCGCTAATCATGCAAACGTGTACGCTTCGTGCTGCCAGTTGGGTCAAAAACCAGTCCAGCAGCTGTACCGCATCCGCCGGCGGCACGGGTTTGTCATAAATATCACCGCATAATAATAACACGGTCACCTGCTGGTCGTCTATGATTTGCAGGACTTCTTGTAATAACGCCTGCTGTATCGGCAGAAAAGAAAGGTTATAAAACCGCCGCCCTAAATGCAGGTCACTCATGTGCAGGATGTTCATAAAATGCTCCTTTTTGACACAAAGCCGCCATACAATCACGCATGGCGGCCGTTTTCGGTCTGTTCCTGATTTGCTAATACATGCTGTTTAATCGCATGGAACGATTCTGCACTCAAAATATGTTCCATTCTGCACGCATCTTCTACCGCTTTCTGTGGGTCAACGCCCAAGTAAATCAGCCAGTCGGAAAGCAGGGTATGTCGTTCATACATGGTTTCTGCAATTTTTCTGCCCGCTGCAGTCAGGTGCAGGTATCCCGATTCATCCATCGTCACCAATCCCGCATTCCGCAGGTTTTTCATGGCAATGCTGACGCTCGGCTTTGAATAAGAGAGTTCATTGACAACATCAATCGAACGCACTTCACCAATTCTCTGTTGTAAAATCAAAATGGTTTCCAGATAGTTTTCAGCGGATTCTTGTATTTTCATAATCGTATGCCTCCTGTTGGATTCCGTGGCATTTCTGCATAAAATGCACAGTAAAAATGAAGTGTGGTAGAAAAACCTGTCTTCTATGAATGCAATTATAACACAATTTTATCGGAAATGCAACCGTTTTCACAAAGAATTCAGAAAGCCCCTGTTCTGCCATGTCATTTTTCCATTCATAAAAATATTTTTTTCGCATAGGATTGACAAACGGCATCAAATTTGTTATACTGTCTTTTAAAAAATCATTCGTCCCATCTTTCAACCAAAAAAAGGAGGCTGTTTCATGGACGACCCAGACAGTGATGCGAATCCTGCACCACTGCAAAAACGCCTGTTTTTTCTGTTCCTGCATGTGCTGCGGTAGCGGTCTTTCGCTCCCCATCATGCAAGCTTGATACAAAAAATTTTTACAGAAGAACAGGAGTGAATGAAATCCATATGATTGGACAAATTCTTTTACAATTGATTTTAATCGCCTTGAATGCCATTTTTGCCTGTGCAGAAATCGCCGTCATTTCCAGCAACGAAACTCGCATTGACAAGCTGGCAGAACAGGGCAACAAGCCGGCAAAACGTCTGCAAGCCTTGCAGAATCGTCCGGCACAATTTCTTGCAACCATTCAGGTTGCCATTACGCTTTCCGGCTTTTTGGGCAGTGCCTTTGCCGCTGACCACTTCTCAGAAGCACTGGTACAGCTATTGGTGAGCTGGGGCATTGCCATTCCGCAGGCAACCTTGCAAACCATTTCCGTTGTCTTGATTACCATTTTGCTTTCCTTCCTGACGCTTGTTTTCGGCGAACTTGTCCCGAAACGAATTGCCATGCGAAAGGCAGAATCCATTGCGTTGGGCATCTCCGGTATGATTCAGGTACTGGCAAAACTCTGCTCGCCGCTGGTTTGGCTGCTGACAGCTGCCACCAATGGCGTGTTGCGGCTGTTCCGCATTGACCCAAACGCAGAAGAAGAGGATATCAGCGAGGAAGATATTCGGATGATGGCAGATGCCGGCAGCGAAAAAGGCGTGATTGCGGCAGAAGAAAACGAGATGATTCAAAACGTCTTTGCCTTTAACGACTGGACAGCGGAAGAAATCATGACCCACCGGACAGAATTACAGCTTCTCTGGGAACGGGACTCGCTGGACAGCTGGAAGCAGACCATTCGACAAACCCCACACCGCTATTACCCCATCTGTGGCGAGCATACCGACGACATCCTTGGCGTATTGGATACCCGAAAACTGTTTGCCGTTGCCGAACAGACCAAAGAATGTGTCATGAAAACAGCGGTTGTTCCGGCTTTCTTTATTCCCTCCACCGCAAAGGCGAACGACGTCTTTCACAGCATGCGAAAAGCAGGACAGAGTTACGCCATTGTACTGGATGAATTTGGCGGTACAGACGGCGTTTTAACGATGCTCGACCTGATGGAACGGCTGGTCGGTTCGCTGGACGAGGCAGCAGATGCCTCTGAATTGCAGGAGGAAAACGGCATCTATCGCATTGCTGGTAACTGCGAACTGGAACGAATGGAAGAAACGCTTCGGATGCAGCTGCCGGAAACGGATGCTACCACTGCCGGCGGATGGATTGTGGAACAGCTTGGACGGATTCCGCATACTGGAGAAACGCTGCTGCTGCACGGTTATCAATTCCAAATCGAAAAGGCAAACCCTCGAAAAGTGCTGCTGTTCTCTGCAACACCGCACACAGAATCTGCTTCCACGGCTGCCTTTTAAAGAATCCACTTGTTAAGATGAAAAAATCCCTGTGGTATGCAATCCATACCGCAGGGATTTCTGTTTATTCAATTGCTTTCAAGGCGGATGCCATGTCAATTCGGTTGATTTTTGGATAAAGAATCAAGTTTACCAGTAGCGTGAACAACACTGTCAACCCTGCTGCAAAGACAAATGCATACGGCGGAATCGTTCGGGCAAACATGACAACATCTACTTCCGCCATCGAAACGACAAATCTTGTCAGGAATACACCACCGACCAATCCAAACAGAATGCCAACGGTCATAGAGAAAAAGTTTTCCCGATAGATATAGGCGGCACTCTCGCCATCGTAAAAGCCCAGTACTTTCACCGTTGCCAGCTCTCGCATTCGCTCTGTAATGTTGATATTCGAGAGGTTATAAAGAACAACCACTGCCAACGCTCCTGCACAGACAATCAGCACGATGACAATCAAATTCATACTGTCAATCAAATCCGAAAATACATTTCCACTGCGGTGCAGAGATTGCACAGTCAACATACCGTCCTGCTGCATGAGTGCCGTTGCGTGTTCGTCTGCGGTGTCCAGATTGTTCAGCTGTACCAGCATGGTATTCGGTGCTCGCTCCGTATCATACAGACTTTGATAGGTGTTTTCGGTCATGTAGATGTAATGATATGCATAGTTCTCCGTTACCGCTGCAATGCGGACTGGTTTCTTCGCATCTTTTAATTGCAGTGTATCGCCAGCCGATACTTTTAACAGCTTCGCTAGCTTTTCCGTCAGAATCACTCCACTGTCATCCAAGGTATACGGCGTATGGTCAGAACGGCTTCGCATGGTAATAAAGTTTCCAAGCTGTTCCGGCTCTGCGGTCACCATCAACGTGACATCATACTCCCCTACCTGCTCCGAACATTGCAGCAACATGGTATGCGGATTCTCCTCCCAGCTGGAAAGGGCTTCTGTTCGGGTCTGCTCGGCATCGTCGCTATAAACTGCCAGCAAATCATATTGCATGATTTCGCTATACTGCAAATCTGCAATGCTGGTGATGTCATACCGCAGTCCAAAGCCGGCTAAAATCAAAGCTGTACAACCGCCAACACCAACCGCTGTCATCCAGAATCGGCTTTTATACCGAAAGACATTCCGCAACGTCAGCTTTCCCATAAAGCCAATGCGATTCCACAACCACGGGATTCGCTCCAGTAAAATCCGTTTGCCGGATTTCGGCGGCTTCGGTCGCATTAGCTGTGCAGGCTGTTCCCGCAGGGCATTCCGGCAGGCAATTGCACTGGACAGACAGGTGCAAAGCAATCCAACGCCCAGACAAACCAATGCCGATTTCCAACGGAACGGACACGGAATGTCCTGCAAGTAATACATCGTTGCATAGGCATTGCAGATAATCCGTGGGAACACCTGAAAGCCGATCAGCAACCCTGTTATTCCTCCTATCAGGGTGGCAATTCCGGCGTACAGCAGAAACTTCGCCATAATCGGAAATGCTCCATAACCCAACGCTTTTTTCGTACCCATCTCCACACGCTGTTCCCGCACCATACGGGTCATCGTGGTCAGGCAGACCAACGCTGCAATCAGAATAAAGAACACCGGAAAGACGGCTACGACGTTCTGCACCCGTTCCGTATTCTCCCAGAATGCCGTATAGCCAACATTGTCCTCTCGGGTCTGTACATACCATTTTGCATTGTCTGCAAAGTCGTCTAAGGCAGTCTGTTGCTCCTGAATCTGTTTTTCTGCATCGTTCAGCTGCTGTTCTGCATCGGATAGCTGTTGACTGGCTGCCTCTGTTCCGTAGGCATCCGCCAACTGTGCAAAATTCTTTGCATATTCTGCCTGCTGCGTTTCCAAGTTGGAACGGGCTTCTGTCAACTGTTCCTGTGCATCTGCAGTTTCCCGTTCGACTCGCTGCTTCAAAATCGCTGTTCCCTCTCGCTCCATAACAGCTTTCGCATCGTTTGCAGCGGTTGTATAGGCATCGCTCTGGGCTGCCAAGTCTGCTGTGCTATCTAGGGTAACATATAGATTCGTATAGACATCCATGGAAAAAGCAGAATCATCGACCAGCAAATAGCCATCCAATGCCCCTGTTCCAATCTGTGCCGTTCCCCGTTCAAAGCTGATGTACATGCTCCAGTTGGTCAAGCCGGAAATGGTGAATGTATCTTCCTGCAAATAGTCGGAAAGCGTGGTGTTCTCCGCTGCCTGTAAAGTAATCGTATCACCGACCTGATACCCTCTGCGTTTCGCAAAGTTGGCATCCATCAGGCATTCTGTGGAGATGGAGGGATACGTTCCGGCGGTCAGCGTGGGCAGGTTGATGCCTGCCCCATCGGCTGCCTGCTCCATATTCATAGAAGAAACGCTCATCGAATAGCTATGCACATCCTGTGGCAGATAACACTGCACCTGATATCCAGCTACAACCGTTTTCACATCCGGCAGCTGTTCCACCGCCTGTACTTCCTGCTCATCCAATCCAATGGTAGAACGAATCTGCAAATCCATGAGGTTGGTTTCCCGATAGTGCTGGTCTGCCATCTCATTCATATCGGGGGTCGTTGCCTGAATACCGGCAAAAAATCCGCAGCCCAAGGCAACAATCGCCGCAATCGCTGTGAATTGTCCGAACGTATGCCGCACGGTACGGCACAATTCTTTTCCTAATAATCCAGTCATCGCCATCACCACGCAATCTCAGATACGGGAACGGGCTTTGCATTCTGCTGCATCGCTGCAATCTTCCCATTTTTCATCGTAATCACACGGTCAGCCATCGGGGTGATAGCCTGATTGTGCGTAATCAGCAGCACGGTCATTTGCGTGTCCCGACAGGTATCCTGCAACAATTTCAAGACGGATTTTCCGGTTTCATAGTCCAGTGCTCCGGTCGGTTCATCGCAGAGCAGCAGCTTTGGACGCTTTGCAAGTGCACGGGCAATGGAAACCCGTTGCTGTTCCCCACCGGAAAGCTGTGCTGGAAAATGCCGCAGACGGTCGCCTAGTCCCACATATTGCAGGGCTTCTGCTGCTGGCATTGCATCTCGGCTGATATGCCCTGCAAGTTCGACATTTTCCACAGCGGTCAGGTTGGGGATCAAGTTATAAAACTGAAACACAAAGCCGATGTCGAAACGGCGATAAGCAGCGAGCTTTCGTTTTCGCAGTTTTGTGATGTCTGTTCCATCGACCAGAATCGAACCGCTGTCACAGGTATCCATTCCGCCCAGCAGGTTCAAGACGGTGGTCTTTCCTGCACCCGATGCCCCGACAATGACGACAAATTCTCCCTTTTTCACGGAAAAAGAAACGTGGTCTACGGCAGTAATTTGTACTTCGCCCATTCGGTAATATTTACAGATTTCCTGCACTTGTAACAAGGTTTCCATGTAGAAACTCCCTTCTTTCTTTTATTTGTTGAATGATACTGATAGATAAGTATATCCTTGCAGATTCGTGTGAAAATCAGACGGGAATCTGCTGAAAATTGCTGTAAAATTATTCTTGATTCTTGGAAAACCACTTGCGTACGGTTCGGCAGAATCGCTTCGCTTTCTGCCAGAGAGTATGCAAATTGCTCTTAGGGAAACCGCCCGAATCCGGTTCGGCAAGGCTGGGGCACATCCCCTGCTTGCCTGGGAAACCGCAATTGCCCCTGAAACCTTATGTCTGATTACAGCCATCTTATTTTAAAAGGCAATTGCGGTTTCTGCGGTTCTCTCTTGGATTTCAATATCATCTAATCAATACGTCTGTTAAGGGGAACAGCTTGTCCCCCTTAACAATTCCCCTCCGCCGAGCTGAGCCAGCTCGACCGCAGTTCGCCTGCGGCGATGGTCACGATTCTGCCTCTTCTGCTGGGTCATACAATGTCCAATTTTCATAGGGGTTCATATGCGACAGATGTTCCACAACTCGTTCCTGTGACTTGTAATTTTGTAACAGAGCCTCTTTCTTTTGCAAGTCCTCCTCGGAAATTCTCGGCAGCTGTGTTTCCAATTCCGGCAGCCGTTTCGCACTGTAATACGTCCCGAAACAATAGAGCGGCATCTGCAATTGTTCGTGCTGGTATGCCTCCGTCACGAGTTCATGTGTCATCTTGTGGTGAATGTGCCCATACTCACCAGCTTTGTTGTGCGTGACAACGGATTCCCACGGCTTATCCTCCAGAATCAACGTGATGTCCTGTTCAATTTGTTCTTCCACGTTGCTCCAGTCGTCCCGCCGTCCAAAGGTCTTGTCGGGATATTTTAAAATCAGGCAGGCATTTCCGGTTGCCTCTGCAATCGAACGCAGTTCCGCCGACCGTACTGCATCGCCGCCATGTGTCAGGCAGACAATTAAATAATCGCCCTCTAACAGATGTGCTCCGCCCCAGAGCGTTTCATCGTCCGGATGGGCGACAATCATCAACTTTTTTGCTTGGCTCAAATCCAGCTGTGCCAAATCCGCCATGGTCAGAGCTGGAATGTCATAATAATTCTGATACCAGATGACAACCCCACTGAGCAGGCACAAAACACCTGCTAATAAAATCGCAATCGTTCTCTTTCCGATGCGTATCCGATTCTGTTTTCCCATCATTCCGCTTCCTTGTTGTTTCTATTTTTTATTTTTATTTTTTGGATTTCATAAAAAGAAACCGCTGTGAACAGAGATTTCTTGTCCACAGCGGAGAAAATTTCGTTTTCTTTTTTCTTATTCCTGATAGAACGGTTTTGTTCTCTCCAGAATGCTCTTGCTCATATCGTGCTGTGTCGTAATGATTCCCGGCGGGTTTCCGTTGGTGTGGCGGTTTACAATCTGTGCAGCCGGCTGGAACAGGCTCTTGGTATCTTCTACCTGGTCGCAATCCAGAACCAGCATCACGCTTTCCTTGTTGCCAACTCGCATACCAGTCATATAAGCAGCATGTACTTCCGGCACTTCTTCAAAGTGTGCGGAGAGTTCCTTCATCAGGTCAATTGGCTTGTCCTTCAGGTCAAACAACTGTACCCGATTTTGCTGCTGCTGCCGCTGATAATGGACAAACCGCTTTGCCAGGTCAATGACATTTGCCTTCGGCATAGCAACGGATTCACCTTCCCGGAACGGGTTTACTACAATGCCTTCTGCATCGCCGTTCTGCTGGAACATTGCTGCATACTGCAAGAACGGAATAATCATGGTTCTGTATTCCGGCGGATTCTGCCAGCGATTCAGTTCTTCCATGTCGGTAAATGCCGGGAAGAACTTCTTGTCGTTGTTCTGTACCATCACGAACTTAATCTGTGTCTGGTGCTTTTCGCCGTCTTCCATGTTCAAATCCTGCTCGGCGTTAATCAGCTGTACCGGAGCAATGACCTGCGACCGGAACAGAGCGTCAATCATCGGCAGTTCGGTTTCCTGTGTGCTCTTCTTGCGGAATGCTGCAATTGCACCAACCAGCTGCGGGTTCGACAAAGTAGAAGCATCTGCAAAGGCAACCTTCGGATTCAGCGTTGGTTCTGGCAACGGTTCGTTGCGGTATTCCGAAGCTGCCGGCGGCAGTGTAAGACCGGTCAGCTGTGCCAGATGCGGACGGTCAATCAGGTAACCCTGTTCGCTCGGATTGATTACGATACCAGAAGCTTCGCCGGAACGCTGCATCAGGTTTGCATACTGTTCTACGGTCATGACAACGGTATTGATTTCCGGGTCATTTCTCCACTTCAACACTTCCAGCCAGTCGGTAAATGCCGGAAAATACCGGCTGCCGTCCTTTTGCTGCAGCATTGTAAACTTTGCATTGGTCTGGAACTGTTTGCCGTCGCTCAAGTCCAGATCTTCCGGCATATTATCAATAATAACCGGTGCGATCAGCTGTGCACCCTTCAGGGTTTCCATCAGATTCTTAGCAGCTCCCTGTGTGTTGTGTTCTTTAAGTTCTGCCAAAGCTTCCACGAGCTGTGGATTCTTAACAGTTGGTTTCTTTAATTTTGCCAATTTCGTTCACCTCATTTTATTATTCACCCGAAATGGATAGATTCAGTATAGCACATTATGCACAAAATTGCAAGTGAAAATCAAAAAAAATTTTATGCAAACCGGAATCTCATGAAAAAACCGCCGATTTTTCCGGCAATTTCCACAGGATTTCCGAAAAAATTTTTTACATCCAAGGCGTGCAATTTGTAACTTTCTCCAGAGATTCTACAAAAATTCCGATTTTCCGCAAAGATTATTCATCTTTTCATTTTAAAAAAAATCGGAAGTTCCTCTGACAGCAATCTGTCATCCGAAAACTCCCGAATCTTTTTCGCATACATACAAGAAAGCGATGTTTTATACCTTACACACGTTCTACTTTTCCGGAACGGAGGCATCTGGAGCAAACATATACGTGGCAGGGAGTACCCTTCACAACTGCCTTTACTCGCTTTACATTGGGCTTCCATGTTCTGTTGGAGCGTCTGTGAGAGTGAGACACCTTGATACCGAATGTAACACCCTTACCGCAAAATTCGCATTTTGCCATATTCTACTGCACCTCCTTAAACAAACTAACGGACTCTATTATATCATATTGCAACAAAAAATGCAAGCCCTTTTTTTCATTTTTTGAAAATTTTTTTTGAACATCGGAAATCTGCATTTTTCACTTGAAAAAATAAGGAAAATCCGGTATAATAAAAAGAATACTAAAAATAAGAGGTGAACCATGTTATGAACTTACTCTCCATGAGCAAACAGCAGATTCTCATGATGCTCATCGCCCGGGTCATCATCATTCTGCTGGTTTTGCCGTTGCATGAATTTGCACACGCCTGGGTCGCCCGTCTTTGCGGCGATGATACCGCAGACTCGAAGGGCAGACTGACCCTGAACCCCTTTTCCCACGTTGACCCTTTCGGGGCAATCTTGCTGTTGTTGACGGGGTTCGGCTGGGCAAAGCCAGTTCCCATCAATCCGAACCGCATGCGAAATCCTCGCACCGGCGTCATCTGGACCTCTTTGGCTGGGCCTGCTTCCAACCTGCTGATTGCCTTTGTCATGATGATTCCGTTTCGGATTTTAGAGAGCATTCCAATTTCCTCAGAGGCGATGTACAACACCCTCTCGATTATTTACAGTATTCTCTATTTCTTTATCCTCGTGAACATCGGGCTGGCAGTCTTTAACCTGATTCCGATTCCGCCGCTGGACGGCTCAAATATCCTGCTGGGATTCTTGCCGTATAAAGCCATCTACTGGGTACAGCAGCATCGGCAGGTGATTTCGTTTGTGTTCCTGATTCTGATTTTCTCTGATTTTCTGGACACACCGCTTTCCTACTTACAGCAGCTGATTTTCAAGGGCTTCACGTTCCTGACGAACTGGGTACCCCTGATGGTCAGCGGACTGACAGGTTAATGACAGACGATGCAGCAACTTTCTTTTGAAATCAACGGGGTTACAACCCCTATGGACGTGCTCTTGACGCTGATTGCAAAGCACAAGCTGAACATCTATGACATTGCCATTTCGCAGCTGCTGGAACAGTACCTGAACTATTTAGCGGACTGTCAGGAACAGGATTTAGAGCTTGCCGGAGCATTCCTTGAAATGGCTGCCCGGCTCATCTACTTGAAAACGGCTGCCCTGCTGCCAAAGCCGCAGGAGGCACAGGCGGACAAAGAGGACTTGCAGGAATCCTTGCTGCTCTATGCACGCTGTAAGCAGGCAGCAGCGATTCTTGCCGGACGGTACAAAGAACAGCAACCGTTCTGCCGGCAGCCCATGCCGCTGCCCGAACCGCAAAAAACCTATTTGCGTACCTATCCGGCAGAGGTGCTCCGCAGCAGCTTTCTCTCCATCGGGAAGAAACAGCTGCCGCCCTCCAAGGCTGCCATGCAGGAGAAATTACAGCGAGTGGTCAGCCCGAAAACCGTTTCGGTCTTTTCAAAAATCGTCTGGCTGATGCGAAAGGTTTCCCATGCAGAAACGGTTTCCCTTGTCACGCTCTATGATGACATCTCTGACCGTTCCGCACGAGTCGCCGTTTTTCTGGCAGTGCTGGAACTGACAAAACACGGCAGAATCGGCATTTCTACCGATGGAACATCCCTCTATCGCCTCCCCCGCAAAGCAGCGGCAGCAGATGCCGCACCACAAGAAATCATGGTTTAAAAACATTCAGATAGGAGGCTTTTCTCATGCTTGCACCAGCTTGTGCGATTTTAGAAGCTATTTTATTTGCCAGCGGCGACCCCATTCCCCTTTCCCGTCTGGCGGCGGCAAGTGGCATTCCCGAACGGGAACTGCCCCAGCTGCTGAACGACTTGAACACTGCTTACCAGAAATCCGGACACGCTCTGCAAGTGCTCTTGCTGGAGAAAACCGCTCAGCTCTGTACCGTAGAACGCTATGCTCCGTATATTCAGGCAGCATTGGAACAGAAACGTACCTTGCCCCTCACACCAGCCGCATTGGAAGTGCTCACAATTGCCGCCTATCACCAACCCGTCACCAAACGGTTCATTGCCCATGTACGAGGCATTGATAGCAGTACCCTCGTCAACACGCTGGTGGAACGAGGGCTGCTCGAAGAGGGCGAACGGCTAGACTTGCCCGGCAAGCCCATTGCCTACCGCACCACGCCCGCATTCCTGCGGTGTTTCGGGCTGTCCTCGCTGGACGACCTGCCGCCGCTGCCGGAAATCCCCGTTCCCGAACAGACCGACTAAGCCTTGCACAGAAAGGAGCATACCCAATGACTGGATGGTTGATTGCAGGAGGGATTCTGCTCCTGCTTGCAGGATTGCTGTTTACACCTGCTGTGCTGCACCTGACGTTACAGGACAACGCTCCGCCGGTGATTCGGCTTTCTTTCTTCGGGCTTTCCCTCTATCGCTCCGACCGCAAACAGCACGCTGCCAAACGCTCCGCCAAGCACAAAAAGAAACGAACCAAAAAACAAACATCCTCTTCCAAGAAAAAGAAACAGAAACAGACCGATGAAGAAAGCCGCAGTCTTTCCGAATGGTTCGACTTGCTGCACGATGCCTGCTCAAGTATCTGCAAAGGGCTTCGCCGCCTCACCAAACGCATTCGTTTCCGACACGTTTCTATTTATATTGGCGTTGGCAACTGGGATGCGGCAGAATGTGCGGCAGAATACGCCAAGTTGAATACCGCTCTCTATCCCTGTCTGGCAGTGCTGGGAACGGTCTGTTCCGTTGCCTATGACGGAATAGATGTTCGCTGCTGCTTCGGGCAGAATCGGACTCGCTACTATCTCAGCGGCACGATTCGGCTTTCGCTGGCTGGCGTGCTGGCAGCAGCCTTTGCCTTTCTCTTCTCGTTTCTATGGAATACGCTGGAACGCAAACAAGCCCCCTCGGAACAGTCCTGAGCCACTTTCCGCATATTCCCATGCCTTTTGCACAACCTATTCCCACAAGTTTCTTTTTTCATTGTATCAAATCGTTTGATAGGAGGTTTTTCTCATGCCAGAATCCAATTCCAAACCCTCTAAAACCACTATTCCCAACCTGATGGATGTCACCATGGAAAAAATTCGGGACATGGTCGATGTGGAAACCATCATTGGCGACCCGATTACCGTTGGAACGGATGTCACCATCATTCCTATCTCTAAAGTTTCCTATGGCTTTGCCTCTGGCGGTTCTGACCTGCCGGCAAAAGTTCCGAAAGACTTGTTCGGCGGCGGAACGGGGGCTGGTATCTCCATTCAGCCCGTGGGCTTCTTAGTCGTACAGAACGGAGATGTTCGCCTGCTCCAGATGACCGAGGGAAACGGCGATACGGCAAATAATCTCATTCGCACCCTGCCGGAAGTCATCAGCAAAGTCAGCGGTCTGGTGAAGTCCAAAAAGAAATCGGGGAAATCTTCTGACGACGCAACCACGGACGAGGAAGCATAACCCGTTCGCAGCGGCATAAAATCACAGCGGCACTCATATCTTGTCTTAACCCACAAGAAAGGAAGATGCCCTGTGTGCAAACGCCTGTTCGGTCTTCTGTTGTCGATTCTTTCCATTATTTCGATTATCTGCGGTTCTGTCGGACAGTGTTCCGCCGCTGCTGTGGAACTGCCTGCCGTTTCTGCAAAGGCTTGCATCGTCATGGAAGCCACCACCCGAGAAGTGTTCTTCTCCCAGAACGCAGACGAACATCTCCCCATGGCAAGCACCACCAAAATTATGACAACGCTGCTCTGTCTGGAGAGCGGCGACTTAGACACCCCGTTTCCCGTGGACAACAACGCCATTCAGGTAGAGGGGTCTTCCATGGGGCTGGTGAAAGACGATATTGTCACGAAGCGTGCCCTCTGTTATGGTATGCTGCTGCCTTCCGGCAACGATGCAGCAGGAGCAACGGCTGTAAAGCTGGCTGGCTCGCTCTCTGCCTTTGCAGACCTCATGAATGAACGGGCGGCACAACTGGGCATGCAGAACACCCACTTTGTCACGCCCTCAGGGCTACATGACGAACAGCATTATTCCACTGCCTATGACATGGCAATTTTAACAGCGACTGCCCTGCAAAATCCAGACTTTCGGGAAATCTGCGGACAGGCGACCGCAAAAGTTACGTTCGGCAATCCCCCCTACGACCGCTGGCTCAAAAACTCCAACAAGCTGCTGACACAGTGCGAGGGCGTGATTGGCGTGAAAACAGGTTTTACCGATGAAGCCGGTCGCTGTCTGGTGTCTGCCTGTCAACGAGAGGACATGACTTTGATTTGCGTGACGCTGAACGACCCGAATGACTGGCAGACCCACACGCAATTATATGACACCCTTTTCCCACGGCTGCACAAGCAGACCGTTGCCCTGCCGGAAACGATTTCGATTCCCGTCGTGGGCGGAACGGCAGATACTGTTTCGCTACAGGCAACCGATTCCATCACCTATGGAACGCTGCAAGATGCGGTAAACTTGCCCCTTACGGTGCACACAAAACCGTTTCTCTTTGCCCCCGTTCCGGCAAATCAATATGGCGGCTTTCTGGTTGCGGAACAGGACGGGCAAATCTTGTTCCAGCTGCTATTGACCACACAGACTGCCGTTCCAAAACAACCACCAACACCAAAACCGCCACAAAAATCCATTTTGCAGCGGCTGCAACGCTGGCTGCAAGTGCGGTTTTCATAATCAAGAGGCTTTCAACATAGACTTGCCCTTGTTCCGGCAAATCAATATGGCGGCTTTCTGGTTGCGGAACGGGACGGGCAAAGCTTGTTCCGGCTGCCCTTGACCACACAGACCGCCGTTCCGGAACAGCCTGCAACCCCAGAGGAGCAGCCACAAAAATCCATTTGGCAGCGGCTGCAACACGGACTGCAAGGGCGGTTCTCATAATCTATAAAATTACATCTCATCCAATCAGGAGGATTTCAACATGGAAAAAATACGCATTCAAAAATTATTATCCGATGCCGGCTACTGCTCCCGCCGCAAGGCGGAAGCATTGATTGCTGCCGGAAAAGTCAAGCTGAACGGACATCCCGTCAAGCTCGGCGACCAGGCAACCCGTGCCGACCTCATTACGGTCAACGGAGAAGCCGTTCGCATCCCTCGCAGAAAAGTAAAGCGTTATCTCATGCTGTACAAGCCAAGAGGCTATGTCACCACCACTTCCGATGAACTCGACCGCCGCTGTGTCATGGACTTACTGGACGGCGTGGAAGAACGGGTTTACCCCGTCGGCAGACTGGACAAGGACTCCGAAGGACTCCTGCTGCTGACGAATGACGGCGAATTTGCCAACAACATCATGCACCCTAGCCGCCATATTTCCAAGACCTATCGGGTTACCGTTCGGCCGGATATTTCCGAAGAACAATTGATTGCCCTTTCCAGCGGCGTGGAACTGGACGGCAAAATGACCCTGCCGGCAAACGTCGTTGTGAAAACCAAAGAACCAAACCGTGTCGTACTGCTGATGACCATTCAGGAGGGCAGAAACCGCCAAATTCGCCGGATGTGCGAAGCGTTGGGGCTGGAAGTTGCCCGCCTGCGGAGAACCAGCATCGGCCCTCTAAAGCTGGGCATGCTGAAGCCGGGTACTTATCGGGACTTGACCGCAGAAGAACTGCGTGCCATTCGCAACGCCATCGGCGGCGACCTCTAATCGCCGTGCGAGAACCAGACGCACCCGAAATGAACCAGAAAGGAGTTTGCATTTTATGCCAATTTGTATTCCAAAGGAATTGCCAGCATTTCAGACGCTGGCAAATGAAAATATCTTTGTCATGGATAATGACCGTGCCTCTCATCAGGACATCCGCCCTTTACGGGTGCTCCTGCTGAATCTGATGCCGAAAAAAATTGAAACAGAATGCCAGTTTCTGCGGCTGCTCAGCAACACGCCGATTCAAGTCAATGTGGAATTTTTACAGGTTTCCAGCCACGTCAGCAAGAACACCAACAAAATGCATCTGGATGCCTTTTATCATACGTTTGCAGAAATCCAGAACGAATATTATGACGGCTGTATTATCACAGGTGCTCCGGTCGAGCACCTTTCTTTTGCCGATGTCGACTACTGGGAAGAGCTGCAACAAATCATGGAATGGACAAAGACCCATGTCTTTTCCACCATGCATATCTGCTGGGGAGCTCTGGCAGGGCTGAACTACCACTTCGGGATTCCCAAATATGACCTGCCGGAAAAAATGTTCGGGGTCTTTCCACACGAGGTGCTGCAAAAAAATGTGCAGCTGCTGCGAGGATTTGACGACTGCTTTTATGCTCCGCATTCCCGCCACTCAGAAGTCCGGCGTGCGGACATTGAACAAGTGTCAAACCTGGCAATCCTGACCGAATCGCCGCAAGCTGGTGTGCACATTGTCGCCAACACCAACGGCAGACAATATTTCATCACCGGACATCTGGAGTATGACCGCATGACGCTGGCAGAAGAATATTTCCGGGACAAGGAAAAGGGGTTGCCGATTGCCGTTCCTGCCCACTATTTCCCCGACGACGACCCCAGCAAACCGCCCCTCTATACCTGGGGTTGCTGTGCAAATTTGCTCTTTGCAAACTGGATTAATCACTGCGTTTATCAGCTGACCCCGTATGATTTGCAACGGCTGGAACTTTACAATTGGGAGTGGGAAGCCGGACTATAAGCCGGCGACCTCCACCCGACCGTCATTAAAAAATGCAAAAAAGCCCAAAAAACTGGGATATGACACTCTATGACACTCATATACAGTCTTTACGCAGGAGAGAAAAAAAGTAAAAAATTTCTCTCTATATAAGGTTTGTAAACGACTGTCTTAGAGTGTCATATCTTTCGATTCCATCCACGCCCCGTAGGCGACACGCGGTGATTATTTGGTCAGCAGTCGGACGGCAGAAACTGGGAATGGAAAGCCGGACTGTAAACCGGAGAGAAATTTTCGCTTTTTGGGAAAGGTTTGCAAATGACCTTCACCGACCTCCACCTTTTTTCAATCCACGCCCCTTACGCAGGGGCGACAAGCGACGAGCGGACATTGAGCAAGTACCCAATCTATTTCAATCCACACCCCCATAAGGGGGCGACAAGCGGTGATTATTTGGTCAGCAGTCGGACGGCAGCCGTAAACCGGAGAGAAATTTTCGCTTTTTGGGAAAGGTTTGCAAATGACCTCCACCGACCGCCACCCGACTGTCACAAAAAAGGCAAAAAAGCCCGAAAAACTGGGAGGTGGAGGTCGGTGGAAGTCAAATACATACTTAACACACGGAGTAAAAAAAGTATATTTTTTTCTCTCTATAGAAAGGTATGTAAATGACCTCCTACGACTTCCACCTTTTGCTCCCCCAACGGGTGACGGAATTACAACAAACATTTTTAAAAAAATTGCTTTACATTTTGCTCCTTTTATGATATAATGGGCACATTGCGTATTTTATCAACCAAATAGGAGGAACAATTGTGCAGCTTTTTCAAACAATTTCTAGAAAATCCCTTTCCATTTGGCTCAGTCTGCTCTGTATGCTGTCCCTATGGTCTTCGTTCTCCCTTTCTGCCTCGGCAGAAGATACCATTCCCTTCCCAATTGCCTGGCAGCAAAGCGAAGGTAGCGGAGCGGAAGAACAACGGCTTGCCTACTTGCCAGAAGTAGACAACTGGTGTGATTATCCCTGGAATCGAGGAACAGAAACCGGAAATACTGTTGGACAAGCGGGTTGCAGCCTGCTCTCCATTGTGAATGCGGTCTATTATCGCACAGGAACATTCTTACATCCAGCAAAACTGGCACAGTTTGCATTAGACAACGGCTATCGCATTCCCGGCGTAGACGGAGCAGCAATGGGCTTCTTCCCAGCCGTTGCACAGGCAGCAGAAGAAAGCCACATGACCTTTGCAGGCTGGACAACACAGGCAGCAGCCGTTCTTGAACACCTCCGAAACGGCGGAACAGCTTCTGCCAACATCGCCGGACACTGGATTGCACTGGTGGACTATGATGTTACTACCGACCAGTATTTGATGTTGGATTCCTCTCAGATTTCCAGCCGAGCAGAGCACATAGCCTGGACAGACCGGGAAAACGGGGTTGCCTGGCTCTCGGAAGCGGTCTTGCTGGAAAACGGCAGAAACGGCTACTATGGCATCAACAACCGCTATTCTGCTCTTTATACGTTCGATGACCCATACACCCTCGGCGATGTCAATCAAGATGGCGTGGTGTCCGTCGAGGATGCCAGATTGACATTACAATATTATGCAAGCACGGCGGCGAGCCTTGATTTCCGCCTGCATCCCCAGATTGTAACGCACAATGCTGGCGTATCAGCAGCAGATATTGACGGGGACGGCGTGGTAACCGTACAGGACGCCACGGCAATCTTATCTTACTACGCACAGCAAGCGGCCGGAGCAGAACCATCTTGGGGACAAGTGCTCTGCGGATAACATCCCCTTTTTGCAGCAATCGACCTACATCAAAAAGTGCAAAAAAGCCCGAAAAACTGGGATGTGCAGGGCGGTGAAAGTCAAATACATACTTAACACACGGAGAAAAAAAAGTAATTTTTCTCACACATAGAAAGGTATGTAAACGACCTGCAACGCCCTGCACACTTTCGTTTCATCCACGCCCCTGCGTAAGGGGCGACACGCTCACATCAGCCGTCAGCAACGAGTCTCTGTTTTCAATCCACGCCCCTGCGTAAGGGGCGACAAGCGGTGATTATTTGGTCAACAGTCGGACGGCAGCCGTAAACCCCACCGCAAAGGCGTGCTTCTGCCAGTCCTCACACAGCTGCAACAAAGCATCCAGCGTTTCCGGTGCAAGCGTGTCCAACTGTTTGTGCAGGGCTTCCGGTTCAAACAAGTCCGGCTCTCGCCTGCATAGCCCCTCATACAGGGCTTCTAATTCTGGTTTCATCGTTTCCCCCTTGACTTTTCCCGCATCGTCTGCTATCATAGATTTAGCAGCGTTTCGGCGTTGTGTTGGGTTGTAAGTGTGGTGTTTGGTAGACGGGCACTTACAGCCTTATTTTTTTAGGTCAGCCTCTAGCTTTTTAATCCCTGTGCGGATTGCTTTTGCTTTATCGACTTGCTCTTGCTCGCAATAAAGCTCTAAAATTTTGCAATCCTCTTTGTCCAATCTAATTGTAATACGGGTATCTTTGGGATTGTCGCTTTTGGGTCTGCCAATGCGTGGACTCACACAATCACCTCTCTTTTTGTCTGCCACTAATTCTATTATAATAAATGTCTGACAAAAAGTCAACTGTCATCTTCCACAATCTTTCCCTTTTGTTTTTGTTGGTTTTGCCCTCTCTTGCAAAACAAAAAATTGTGCTATAATATAGATAACATAACGATAAGGAGGGCTATCATGCTTTACACGTACCATCTCACCACGCCTGTTTCTGGCTTCGTTTCCATCACGGCTCAAGTCAAAGGGGCAGTGGCAGAAAGCGGTGTCCAGAGCGGCATTTGTGTGGTGTACTGCCCCCACACGACCGCAGGGATTACCATCAATGAAAACGCTGACCCAGACGTGCAGCGGGATTTGCTGCTTGCCTATGCAGAGGCATTCCCTGACCGCAAGGCATTTCGCCACGCCGAGGGCAACTCCGCCGCTCACGCAAAGGCTTCTGCCATGGGCAGCAGTGCCACCATCATCGTGGAACAGGGGAAGCTTCTGCTGGGCACGTGGCAGGGCATTTATTTTTGCGAGTTTGACGGCGTTCGCAACCGGACATTTTACGTCAAGATTCTCGCAGATGCAGCAGAGAAAAACAGGAGGGAATCACAATGACAGCAGACGTTTCAACCTTACAAACCATCATCAACCATGCCCACCGCCTTGTATTCTTTGGCGGTGCAGGCGTTTCCACGGAGAGCGGTATTCCGGACTTTCGCAGCCAAGATGGGCTGTATCACCAAAAGTATGACGTTCCGCCGGAAACCATTCTCAGCCACTCGTATTTTGTCCGGCACACTGAGGCATTTTATCGCTTTTATCGGGACAAGATGATTTGCCTATCCGCAAAGCCCAATGCTGCCCACAAAAAGCTCGCCGAACTGGAGCAGAAAGGCATTCTGTCCGCCGTTGTCACGCAAAACATTGACGGACTGCATCAAATGGCTGGCAGTAAAACGGTTTATGAATTGCACGGCAGTGTTCACCGCAACTATTGCGAACGCTGTCACGCCTGCTACGATGCGGAATGGATTTTGCAGACGGAGGGCGTTCCCCACTGTCCACACTGCGGCGGATTGGTGAAACCGGACGTGGTTCTCTATGAGGAATCCTTGCTGGAACAGACAGTAGAACAAGCAGTCCGTGCCATCGCTGCGGCAGACGTGCTTCTCATCGGCGGGACATCCCTGACCGTGTATCCAGCGTGCAGCCTGCTCCGGTATTTTAACGGGGAGCATCTGGTTGTGTTAAATCGGGACGCTACACAAATCGACGAGCAAGCAGACCTTTGTATACGGGATAAAATCGGAGCAGTACTCTCCCAGATTGTGCTTCCATAATAGGGCATCCTTATTTCAATGGCGACAAAGTGCCACTCGGTGACACTCAAATACAGTCCTTACGCAGGGAGAAAAAAAGTAAATTTTTCCATCTATATATAAGGTTTGTAAACGACCGTCTTAGAGTGTCAATCTTTCGATTCCATCCACTCCCCCGTAGGGCGACAAGTGTGCCGGTGTAAGCCGGTCAAATACATACTTAACACACGGAGTAAAAAAAGTATATTTTTTTCTCTATAGAAAGGTTTGTAAACGACCGGCGTCGACCGGCACCTTTTTTCAATCCACGCCCCATGTAAGGGACGACAGGTGTGTAAAATCGGGATGCCACACAAATTGACATTTCAATCCACGCCCTGCGTAAGGGCGACAAGCGGTGATATTATTTGGTCAACAGTCGGACAGCAGTCGTAAACCCCACCGCAAAGGCGTGCTTCTGCCAGTCCTCATACAGGGCTTCTAATTCTGGTTTCATCTTTTCTCCCCCACTTGACTTTTCCCTCCTCGTCTGCTATCATAGATTTAGCAGCGTTTCGGCGTTGTGTTGGGTTGTAAGTGCGGTGTTTGGTAGACGTGGCACTTACAGCCTTATTTTTTTTCATCCAAAATTAGCATAATTCCTTTTCTAACCGCTTCTGTCTTTGTAAGTTTATTATCTTTACAATATTGCAAAAGTTTCAAGTTCGTGTTCACATCAATCCGAATTTTCAGACTGATGGACTTAGGATTATCTATTTTTGGTCTACCAGTGCGTGGGCTCACAAAATCACCTCACTTTTTGTGCACCACTAAATACAGTATACATTATGTGTTCCAAAAAGTCAACTGTCATCTTCCACAATCTTTCCTTTTTGTTTTTGTTGGTTTTGCCAGTACCGCACTTTAGAAATAATACAAGAGAGGAGGGTTTTTATTGCCCATTTGGAATCCCTGGCATGGCTGCACAAAATATAGTGCTGGCTGCCAAAATTGCTATGTCTATCGCATCGATGCAACGCATGGACACAACAGCACCACTGTGCAAAAAACATCCGCCTTTGCTCTCCCGATGCAACGGACAAGAGGCGGCACACTAAAATTACAGCCGACCGATGAACCCGTCTACACCTGTCTGAGTTCCGACTTTTTCTTAGCAGCTGCCGACGACTGGCGACCGGATATCTGGGCAATGATTCGCTTTCGCTCGGACTTGCACTTTTTTATTATCACCAAACGCTTGTTACGTGCGGCTGCCTGCTTGCCGCCCGACTGGGGAACGGGATACCCCAATGTAACCATCTGCTGCACCGCAGAGCATCAACAAGCCGCAGACGAACGGCTGCCCGTTCTGCTGCAATTGCCAATTGCAAAGAAAGAAATCATCTGCGAGCCACTTTTAACGCCCATACAGTTACAACCCTACCTACAGCCACAAATTTCCCGTGTCACGGTCGGCGGCGAATCCGGCGAGCAGGCAAGGCTCTGCCGCTGGGAATGGGTCACGTCCCTTGCGGCACAGTGTCGTGCTGCAAATGTTCCATTCGTCTTTAAGCAGACCGGAACGTTTTTTGAAAAAGGGGGACTTTGTTATAAGATACCTCGGACACTGCAACACGCACAGGCACAAAAAGCGATGCAATTCTTATAGCCGTTCCATCCACACCCCCCGTAGGCGACTTTTAGAATCCTCGACTGTCACCAAAAAGGGCAAAAAAGCCCGAAAACTGGGAAGTGCCGGTCGGTGACAGTCAAATACATACTTAACACACGGAGAAAAAAATATATTTTTCTCTCACATAGAAAGGTTTGTAAATGACCGGCACCGACCGGCACTCTTTCAATCCACGCCCCTTCGTAAGGGGCGACGATTTATTTTGTGGCGTTTTTTGCGGTTGGGGTATTTCAATCCACGCCCTTTTGCAGGGCGACAAGCGGTGTTATTTGGTCAGCAGTCGGACGGCAGCCGCAAACCCCACCGCAAAGGCGTGCTTCTGCCAGTCCTCATACAGGGCTTCTAATTCTGGTTTCATCTTTTCTCCCCCACTTGACTTTTCCCTCCTCGTCTGCTATCATAGATTTAGCAGCGTTTCGGCGTTGTGTTGGGTTGTAAGTGCGACTGTTTGCAGACGGGCACTTACAGCCTTATTTTTTGCCTTGGTACTGCTCGACAATCCAATTACGGATTACTTGTGACCGTGTTACGCCCTGCTCTTTGCAAATCGCATCCAGCTTTGCAAGCGTAGTTTTATCCATCCGCACACGCAAGATATACTCTTTGGGATTGTCTGTTAGCTTTGTACCTTTTTTAATACCCATGTTTTTTCCTCCTTGTTTGTGGGTACAATCTAATTATACTGTAGCAACAAACAAAAGTCAACCGTCATCTTCCACAATCTTTCCCTTTTGTTTTTGTTGGTTTTGCCAGTACCGCACCTGACAACAAACCGCCACCAGACACGTTTCCAACTCTGCCACCGGATACGACGCCCAAACGCCATTCATGTCCCAGACTGCTGCAAACAAAAAGACCAGCGGCAACAGCAACACGCCACTCCGCAGCAGCGAGATACAAAACGCCTCCGCCGGACGGTCTACCGCTGCGAAAAAGGCGGACGTTGCAATATTGACCCCAACAAAACAGAACGCCACAAAATAAATCCGTGTTCCGGTTTCCGCCATCGCCTGCAAGGTGCTATTCCCCGTGCTGTTAAACAACCGGACAATCGGCTCGGTAAAGCCAAACAACACGCCATACAGCACCGCTGCAAAGCCCAGTGCCGTGCAAATCGTCATCCGCAACAGCTTTTTCATTTCCGGCAAGTCCCCCTTGCCATAGCTGCGGCTCAACAGCGGCTGAACGCCCTGTGCGATGCCCGTACACAGACACGCTGCCACCAAGGCGATGTTGGCGATAATCCCATAGGCTGCCACGCCGGTATTTCCTGCTTTTCTCAGAATGACAAAATTAAAACAAAAAATGACAATCCCAGAGGCAACTTCTGTAATCCACTCCGCTCCGCCCAGCAGGAAAATCGGCTGGAACATCTGCCACCGCAACCGACAGGAACGAACCCGAATTTGACAGGTCGGTTTTCGGAAATAGAAACTCTGAATGGTAATGCCGATGAGCGGTGCACAGGCGGTTGCCAAGACTGCCCCCAGCATGCCCATTCCCAATGGGAAAATAAACAGATAGTCCAATACAATATTGCCCAGCGTGCCCAGCATTGTCCCCAGCATCACCCGATTCGGTGCACCATCATTTCGGACAAACGCTGCAAACAGCTGATTACACAGAAACAGCGGTGCAAAACAGTACAGCGTCCGCAGGTATACCACCATCTTATCATGGGTCGCTGCATCGCTCCCCAGCCAGCGGCAAATCGGGTCAGCACCCAAAAGCCCAACCAGCATGAATATTACACTTGCCACTCCGGCAAGCAACAGGGCATGGAAAAAGATTTGGCTGCCGGCTTCCTGTTCGCCTCTTGCCTTGTGAATGGCATACTTCGTTGCTCCGCCAATGCCAATCATCAAGCCCGTGGCATTCATGATATTAAACAGGGGCAAGACTAGATTCAAGGCGGTCAGCCCGTCTTCTCCAATGCCATTCGCAACAAAGAACGTATCCGCTAAAATATAACAGGACGTTCCCAGCATCGCCAGCATATTCAAGCTGACATAGTGCAGAAAAGCAGATAGGGTGGATGGTGGTCGAATGGTTTTTGTCATAGCAATTTCTTCCTTTCTCCAAAAAAATGCATTCATGTACGTCTTCTAAGACCTAACGACGTACACAAATGCATTTCACGCTCTACCCGGTGGCAGATTTTTTTAATTTTCAACAGTATAGCATATCTACTCTAAAAAGTCAAGCCGTTCTGTTCCGCAAAAAATCCATGTTTTCCTATTGACATTTGCTTCCGAACGTGGTATAATAACATGAAATTGAAAATCAATTTCAATTTCAATTTCGATTTAACTGACCAACAATAGGGGGAATCCGCATGAAATGGAAACGCTTTTTCAGCTGCCTGCTCTGCGGCGTGCTGTTGCTCTGCGGCTGTACGCCAGCTGCAAACTCTGCAACGACTTCCCATCAACTGGAACTCGTTACAACACTTTTTTGTTACTATGACTTCGCCCGTGCCATCCTGAAAGACACGGACACCATTCACCTTCGCTTGCTGCTTTCCCCCGGCATGGAGAGCCATTCTTTTGAGCCTGCTCCGTCCGATATTCTCGCCATTCAGAACGCCGACCTCTTTCTCTATAACGGCGGACATATGGAAGAATGGGTGTCGCAGGTGCTCGATTCCGATGAACAATCCCACCCAGACCGCATTGTCCGTTGTATGATGGACTACGCTCCGCTACTGGAAGAAGTGGAATTAGAGGGCAGCGAATCGGAACACGAACACGAGCATGACCATGACGACCACGAGCATGACCACGAGGGCGAAAGCGAAATGGAATATGACGAACACATCTGGACTTCTCCGGTAATTGCAAAAGATTTGCTCTATGTCACCAGAGATGCCATCATCCAAGCCGACCCTGCCAACGCTGCCATCTATCAGAAAAATGCGGATGCCTATGCGGCTCAGCTGGATGCCCTCAACGAATCCTTTACTGATTATTTCGCCGAGCCAGAACACCGAACGCTGTTATTTGCAGACAAATTTCCGCTGCAATATTTCGCCAACACCTACGGATTACACTGCTATGCCGCTTTTTCGGGTTGCAGTTCCGACACCGAACCCAGCATTGCAACCATCTCGAATCTCATGCATCTGGTCGAATCTGACCACCTCTCAAAAGTCTATTACTTTGAAGTCAGCAGTCCGGCGGTTGCAAATGTCATCGGTGAACAGACCGGAGCAACCCCAACCGTTTTCCAATCCTGCCACACGCTTACACAGACCGACTTCGACAACGGGGAAACCTATGTCAGCCTGATGCAGCGAAATTTAAAGGCGTTGGAATCGCAATAAGCCCACTAGAAAGGATTTTTTTATGGCTACTTCTGCACTGCAATTCTCCCATGTCACTTTGGGATATGAAAACATTATCACAACTTCTGACCTCAACCTCACGATTCCGCAGGGTGATTATCTCTGTATCATCGGAGAAAACGGCTCTGGAAAAAGCACATTCGTGAAAAACCTGCTGGGGCTGCTGAAACCCCTCAGCGGAGAAATCACATTAACAGGCGACTGGAAACGCAGCGACATCGGTTATCTGCCGCAGCAAACGCCTGCACAACGGGACTTCCCTGCCAGCGTTCGGGAAATTGTCCGCTCCGGCTTCCTGAACCAGATGAAACACCGCCCGTTTTATACTGCCGCAGAAAAAAACGCTGCCCAACAGGCAATGGAAAAACTCGGAATTCTGCCGCTGCAAAACCGCTGCTATCGGGAACTCTCCGGCGGTCAGCAACAGCGTGTCCTACTGGCACGGGCACTCTGTGCGGCTCAAAAGCTGTTGATTCTGGATGAACCAACCACGGGCTTAGACCCAGTCGCTTCCGAGGAACTCTATCAGGTCTTACAGCACCTCAACCGCACAGAATCCATCACCATTATCATGGTCACGCATGACGTGGAACGGGCAGTCTATTACGCCAAACACATCTTGCACCTTGGACAAAAAACATACACCTATGATACTGCCGAAGCTTACCGCCATTCCGCAGCATCCAGACAGGGAGGAAAATAATATGACGTTTCTCATGGATATGCTTTCGTTTGCCTTTATCCGGCGTGCCTTACTGGTCGGGATTTTCGTTTCCCTCTGTGCCGCCCTCTTGGGGGTGAGTCTGGTTCTGAAGCGATTCTCGATGATTGGCGATGGATTATCACACGTTTCTTTTGGGGCTTTATCCGTTGCATTGGCGTTCGGCTGGGCACCGCTGAAATTCTCCATTCCGATTGTTGCGATTGCCGCCTTCTTCCTGCTCCGCATTACCGAACGGGCAAAGGTCAAGAGCGATGCAGCAATTGCGGTTGTTTCCGCCTCCTCGCTGGCAATCGGGATTATCGTCACCGCCCTGAAAACTGGCATCAACACCGATGTGGCAAGCTACATGTTCGGCAGCATTCTGGCGATGGAAAAAGAAGATGTCTGGGTCAGCCTGATTCTATCCATTGTCGTTCTGGGAATGTTCGTGATTTGTTATCACCGGATTTTTGCAATTACCTTCGACGAAAACTTTGCACAGGCAACCGGCGTTTCGGTTTCGTTTTATAATACGCTGATTGCCATTCTAACCGCTATCACGGTCGTGCTGGGGATGCGGATGATGGGAGCATTGCTCATCAGCAGCCTGATTATCTTTCCGGCGTTGTCCTCCATGCGGCTATTCAAGCGGTTCTCGCTGGTCATTCTCTGTGCAGCGATTTTATCGGTCGTTTGCTTCTGTGTCGGCATGGTCGGTTCGTATCAGTTCGATACCCCTGTTGGAGCAAGCGTGGTTGTCGCAAATCTGGCAGCATTCCTGCTGTTTTGCCTCATTCAGAAGATTCGGGAACAGGTCAAAAAACGCACCATTCAAGCCCAACCGAAACAGTAAAATTTCTTCCCATTTCAACAACAAGCAGATGACTTTTTCTTGCCGGTCATCTGCTTTTTTATTTTCGTTTGTTGGACGGGATATGAAATCGTTATGATGTAGGATATTTCTTTTTTATTCATTTCCATTCGACAAAAATACTTTATTTTCCAAAAAAGTAAGCAATTGTATTGACTTTTTCGATACCTTGTGATATAATGAAATCGTAAACAAACAAACCAAAATTTCAAGGCTGCAAAGACTTGATATAATTAGAAAGGAGTTTATCCATGAAGAAAATTCTTACCTCTGCAATTGCTGTTGGCAGTGCAATGACACTTGCTATGATTTCCGCAGCTCAGGTATTTGCCTTGGATGAAAATGCACTTCAGGATGGTATTTTCAATGAACAGGCAATCGCAGAACAGCAGTTTGTAAACAGCTTTTCCGATGAAACAACCAGAGAAGTGGCTGAATATTATCTGAACGGCGGACTTTCCCTTGAGGAAACTGCTGATATCATGAAAACCTATGAAGAAGGTTTGAGACAAATGTCGATTTCCACACGAGCATCTGTTTCATCACCATACTATAATACTTCTAAATTGTGCGGAACAAAGCATTATGCTGCTGCTATTATAGCAGACCCTACTGAAGATGTTGGAGAAATTTTTTCTCTCACATTTAATAACACCATTCTCTCTTGTGCAAAAAGTGATATTTCTATTTGCCTTCCATATACAGGATCAGAATGTGAAACGACAATGCAAAATATTATCAAGCAAGTTAAAACGAATACTACAATCAAAACAACTGTTATGGCAAACGCTCCTGAAAAGGCAACAGTAGCAGAAGGAATTGTTCGGTACAATTTTAAGATTACAAATAAAAATAGCATCACCAGTGAAAGTGATTTTAGAGATGCGATTCAGTTTAATCCCATCAGCGGCAGTTCTGTGGCTATGGAAACTTATGCACTGGGTGATGTTGACCACAATGGCGTAATTGATGCACAGGATCAAACATACCTGTCTCAGTTCTTAGTTGGGAAAATAGATGGTTTTAATTTCACCTATAGCGATGGCAGCAATCACTATTCCTTTGCAACCAATGGATTAGCAGCTGACACCAATCAAGATGATGTAGTTGATATGTTAGATGCTATTCAATTAAACAAATATATTGCTGGTCAGAGTAATACTTTGGTCGACTAATCAATAAAGGGGGTTTTCTTATGAAAAAGAAATCATTCCTCGCTGTTCTTTGTTCCGCAGCACTTCTGCTGCAACTTGCACCCGCTGTATTGGCAGATGATGTATTGTCAGATGCTACAACAGATGAAGTTGTAACAACAGAAGAAACGATAACAGATTCTGGTGAATTTGGAAATGCCATCTGGGTATTAAAAGGCGATACTTTAACACTTTCTGGAAACGGCGACCTTCCAGATGATGTGGATGATAATTATGTCAATGTAATTGGTAATTCTGAGCTTTGGGAAGATGCTGTGCATTATCCTTGGATGAAGTATCGTTCTGTTGTAAAACATCTGGTCATTAAAAATGGTATTCAGGATATTCCAAAAGCAGCTTTTGCTTACTTCTATGCACTGGAAACCATAGAATTTCCATCGACACCAATTACCATTCGAGGTTATGCCTTTTATGCAAAAGATTTCGATATCAGAGATGGTCTTGTTGCAAAAACGAGTTATGACATTCCAGATAATGTAACACTGGAAGGCTCTTGTATTTTTACAAGTGATGATGGTGGCAGCAACTCCTATCGTCGCATTAAGATTAACGCAAACCGCTATAGCCCGACGTATTATTATTGCTTAAATCATCCTTGCTATATTTACAAGGAAACGGGCATTGCTCCAGAAGCGATTACCAGTGGAACTTGCGGTAAAAATGCAACCTGGAACTTCGACTTTGATACTAAAACTTTGTACATCGAAGGAAACGGTGCAACAGAATCCATTTCCGATGATGCAACGATGGAAGGCATCACATGGATTCAGCCAAGCATTGAAAAAGTGGTTTATGGGGAAGGAATTACAGAAATTGCCCCGTTCACGGCACAGAAAATTAATACCCACGTTTCCTATAATGAACCGCTGCAAGATATTACCGAACTGGTTCTGCCGAGCACTCTGACAACGATTGATGACTATGCTTTCGCTTTCTATCTGAATGTAAAAGATGTTCAGATTCCGTATGGTGTAACCACAATCGGAAATAATGCCTTTTCAGATTGTGTTCAAATAGAAAATGTTGTTCTTCCGGGTACAGTGAAAAAAATCGGAAATTACGCATTTTCTGTTTGTGATTCTTTAAACTCGATTACCATTCCTGCCAGCGTGACAGAAATCGGTGAAAAAATCGCTAAGGCTTATACCACTGTTTCTATCTATGGTTATACCGGAAGTACGGCAGAATCCTATGCAGAGGAAAATGGTTATTACTTCTTCCCATTGTCGAACACTGTTGGCGATGTCAATGAAGATGGCGTTGTCGACCTGATGGATGCCATTGCATTGAACAAGTATCTTGCCGGTGTGATTTCCTTGACCGACAGCCAGCTGGTCGCTGCAAACTGCAACATCGCTGACGGCACAAGCAACATCAATGAAGAAGATGTAACCTCGCTGATGCGGTTTGTCATCAACCTGATTCAAGACCTTCCTGTTTCAGAATAAACGCTTTTCATTGGAATAAAACTCTTTCGACCACCTGTAACAATTTGTTACGGGTGGTCTTTTCTTTTTTTACAGATTCTTGTCACAAATCCCCTCTCCAATTTGTTATTATGAATAGGACGTCCAAAAAACCACAAAGGGGGGAATTTCATGGTAAAGTCCTCGCAGCAAAAAGAAAAACTCCATCAGCTCTATGCCCTGTATGAACAGCCGCTCTATCGCATTGCCTACGCCATCCTGCACCAGACCGAACAGGCAGAAGATGCTGTATCCGATGCGTTCCTGAAAATCATCCCGCATCTCGACCAAATCGAATCACCAGACAGCCCCAAAACCAAAGCATTTCTGATTCAGGTGATTCGCAACACTGCCATCAATCAATATCGAAAAAATGCCAAAGATGCAGAACGGCTGACCAACCTCGACGACAGCACCTTACAAGTGCCCAGTCCCCACAACGAAGTCGAACAATTTCTCCAACGAACCGAACAGCAGGAACAGCTTGCACAGCTATTACAAGGGCTTTCGGAAACCGACCGCACCATTTTATTCCTGCGGTGCGAACAGGAACAATCGTTTCGGGAAATCGCCGAGCGGCTCTCCATGAAAGAGGCAACGGTACGAAAACGATTTGAACGTGCCCGAAAAGCCATTCAAAAACAAGAGGAAAGGGGAATCTCCTATGTCAAAAAATGTTCCATCCAACCATGAACCACCGATTTCACCAGCGGACTGGGATGCCATCGTTGCCGCTGCCTTTTCCCCTGATGCAGAACCCCACGTCTTTTCCGACCGTTATCAGAAACAGAAACAAAAACAGGAGGAATTATTCATGCAAAAAAAATCCATTCGTGGTAGAAAAACCATTGTTATTGCTGCGATTCTTGCAGCAGCAGTTGTTGCCATTCCAACTTCTGCTTATGCCGTCAATCGCATTTATCAGGCTTCCATGCAATCCACGGGCAGCTATCAAAAAGAGGTTGTGATTGATGCCGGTGACAGCACCCTTGACACCCGTACACAGTCCTTGCAAGTGGGCTGGATGCCGGACGGTATGACCCTTGACAAAAGTTCCGGAAAGTATCACGACGACCAAAACCGTGGCGTTACGATGCTGTTCTGGAAGATGCAGGACGGGGATTTCTTACAGACGGTCAACCGTGGCATTGTGCATTCTGAAACCGAAACCATCAACGGCAATCAGGTCTTTTTCCTGCAACGGGCTGCCGCAAATCTTCCAGACGGACAGATGGACTACCGCAACATTGTCTGGGTCGCTTTCTCGAATACACCCTATGCAGCACAGTTCTATGCAACAGACGACCTCACCAAAGAAGAGTTGACACAGATTGCAGAACATCTCTCCCTAAGCCCAGCAGAACAGGAAACGGCAAGCCTCTGGCAGCCGGAAGAATCTCTCATCGAATCCTCCGGAGATGCCCCTGCAACGGCTTGCGATGTCAGCAAGCTTTCGTATGTCAATATCGGCGACACCTTAACCACAGAGGAAACGGTTTCTCTGAAACTGGATGCTCTTTCCACACAAAATACCTTTGCTGGCATTTTCACCGACGCCATCGGGCGGGATTGCGATTACAGCCGCTATCAGAATGCAGATGGTACGATTGCAGACAATACCCGTACATGGTATCGTTCCGGCGATGGGGTCAACACGCTGGATGAAGCCATCAAAACGGAAACCATTCCACAAACCATTCTGACGTTCCAGCTCACCTATACCAACAACGGTACAGAAGCGGTTGAAACTTGCGTTTGTCCGCAGTTGTTCCGAATGCAGGCAGACGGCACATTCCCAGCATACACAGCAGAAGCCGAAGGGGAATACTCTGTGGACAGCTGCGACTTGAACCTAACAGGCGAGTTTTTCTCGTTCTCCTCGTCTGGCAGCCACAGCAAAAACAATGTGCTGTTACAGCCCGGCGAAACCCAAACTGTTACGGTTGCCTTTCTGGTCGATGCCGACCAGCTGGACGAACTGTATCTCGTACCTGCTCCGCACGGCTATGAATTGCCTGAAGAAGTCACACAATCACCAATTCTGCAAGTGGCTTCGGCTCTGAATCGCTAAATCTCTCTTTGACAGGAAATCAGAAAACCAGCACCCGTTCGCCTGGAATGGGTGCTGGTTTGTTCTATGTTTCTATATCCATTGTTCGATGAGTGAGACAAGCAGTGCCGTTCCTGAGGCTGCCAAAGCCACCACAATCAACTGCAGCCCATTCCATGCCAACACCACGGCAATCACCGTTGCAGCGATTGCAGAGGGGAAATCGCCCGTTGCATAAAATCGTCACTGCATGCAAGAGCACCCGTTCGCTCTGAATGGGTGCTGCTTTGTTCTATATCCATTGTTCGATGAGTGATACAAGCAATGCCGTTCCTGAGGCTGCCAGAGCCACCACAATCAACGGCAGCCCGTTCCATGCCAACACCACAGCAATCACCGTTGCAGCGATTGCTGTGGGGAAATCTCCTGTTGCATAAAACACCGCCGGAATCGTCATCGCACTCAAGACTGCATACGGGATATAATACAAGAAATCCTGCAAAAAGCGGGACTGTATTTTCTTCCGGAAAATCGTCATCGGCAGCATCCGAATCAAATAGGTAACCACTGCCATGACCAAGATGGAACAGACAATTCTCATACCGCTGCCCCCTGTTCTTCTTTTCTCGGAAAGAGCCATGCACAAAGTGCCGCTGTCAAGACTCCGCAGAGAATAATGGCAAAGCCGCTGGAGATAAACGGCAGACAATACTTGCAAATAATGCTGCATCCCGCTGCAACCAATACTGCAAAGACAATGCTTTTCTGCTTTCGCATTGGCGGAATGAATATCGCAAAAAACATGCCATACAGTGCAATCCCCAAGGCATCTGTTATGATTTTCGGCAAAATTTCGCCGGCAGCTGCTCCCAAAAACGTCCCCAAACTCCAGCCGATAAACGGCAGTGATATCAGCCCGTACAAATACGGGGCGGAAATCTGTCCGTCCTGCGAAACCGCAACCGCAAAGATTTCATCAGTAATCCCGAATGCAGTCAGAAAGCGATGTATTATGTGCTGAAACGTCTGGTCTAACTTCTGCGACAGGGAAAGCCCCATCAAGGCATATCGCAAGTTAATGCAAAACTGTGTGAGAGCAAGTTCTAAGTAAGAACCGCCGGCTGCAATGACTCCAATTCCGGCAGCCTGTCCGGCTGAGGTGACATTCGTCATGGAAATCGCAACGGCTGCGGAAACGGAAAGCCCTGCTTTTACCGCTAAAATCCCAATGCTGAACGAAACAGAGAGATACCCCAAAGCAATCGGAATTCCCTGCCGCACCCCTTTCCAAAATGCTTGTTTGTGCTGTACTGTCATGATGTTATCCTTCGTCCTTTCATTTGATGTGCATGTAGCAGTATAGCACATTTTCGGGAATTTTGCAATTTCTTTTTCCAAACAAACCAAAAAGAAAACCATATTTCACAGACAGCATCATTTTCCATAAAACAAGCAAACTATCTTGTAAAAAAACCAACAAAATTTACAGCTATAGGCTTGACATCCTTTCCTGCATCTTTTATAATAATAGTAACCATACGAATGTGGGCGAATTTTGTTATGAGAACTACTTTTTGGAAAGGAGTCTTTTGATGAAGACCAATCATTGGAAACGTACAATTGCCGGACTGCTGGCAATGTCAACTTTATTCTCGCTTTCTTTTACAGCTGTTTCTGCGGAAGAAACTACAGCAGAAACCACTGCTGCTGCAACAACAGCCACCACTGCAACCACGGTTGTTGAAATTCCGGAAACAGATATGCCAACCTTGTCGGTTACAGAAGAAGAAGCTGCTGCCTTTAAAGTAACGCCGCTGACCATCAAGGTGGACGGAGAATCTGTCAAGGGCTTATCCGTTTCCGGCTACAAGGGCACAGATACCGACGTTGTCATTCCGGACACCCTGATTGACAAGAAGGGCAATGAACTGCCGGTATTCGGCATCGCTGACGGTGCATTCAGCGGAAACGATACCATCACTTCCGTAAAAATGCCGGAAACTGTTACTACCATTGGAGCAAATGCTTTTTCTGGCTGCTCCAGCCTGACCAGTGTCAACATTCCGGATGCTGTTACCACTTTGGGGGCAAGTGCATTCTATGCCTGCACCAGCTTAGCTTCTATTCATATCCCGGAAAGTATCACCACCATTGATGCAGATACGTTCTGTTCCTGCACCAGCTTAACAGAAATTGAACTGCCATCTACCCTGATTCGTATCGGCAATGAAGCATTCTGCTCCTCCGGCTTGACCAGCATCACCATTCCGGAAGGTGTCACACAGGTTGGTAAAGAAGCCTTTGCTGGCTGCTCCAACTTGGTATCTGCTTCCATTCCGGGTTCTTTGGAAGTCGTTAGTGCTTCCACATTCCAGGAATGCTTCCGGCTGCAGTCTGTTACCTTTGCAGAAGGCACAAAGAAGATTCTGGATTCTGCATTCTACAGCTGCCCTGCTCTGGACAATGTGGTCTTACCGAGTACCGTTCGTTGGATTGGCAATTCTGCATTCGCTTATTCCGGTATCAGCAATATTTCTCTGCCGGAAGGCTTGATTGAACTTGCAAGTGGCAACTTCTCTCACTGTGCAAATCTCAAGAGCATCACGCTGCCGTCTACCATGACTTGCATTAAGAGCGATGTGTTCTCGTATTCCGGTCTGGAATCCATCACCGTTCCGGATACTATTACACAAATCAGTTCCGGTGCATTTGCATTCTGCGAAAACCTGACCAGCGTTTCCCTGCCAGACAGCCTGAGCGATATCCGGAAACAGGCATTCTATAACTGTACATCCCTGACAGATATCAACATCCCGTCAAGCATGACCCTGCTGGAAGCACAGACGTTCCAGAACTGCACCAGCCTGACCAATGTTACCCTGCCAGACGGCTTGGTTAAGATTGAAGACTATGTATTCTATAACACTGGTATTACCAGCATTACCATTCCGGATTCTGTGACCAGTCTCGGCATTTCTACATTCTCCAACTGTGCGAGCCTGGAATCTGCAACGCTGGGCAGTGGTCTGACGAAAGTAGACAAGTGGCTGTTCCGGAACTGCTCTTCTTTGAAGGATATTACACTGGGCGAAAACATCCAGAAGGTTGACAACTTTGCCTTTACAGAATGCGGTAACTTGGAAACGATTACCCTACCAGATTCCGTCACCAGCATCGGCATTTCTGCCTTTGAAAAGTGCCGTTCTCTGAATGATGTGAAACTGCCAGACGGCTTGACCACAGTCGACAAAAATGCATTTTTGGATTGCGACAAGCTGACAGATGTCACCATTCCGGATTCTGTCACCACCATCGGCAATCAGGCGTTCGGCTACCAGACCAACGATGACATGAGCACATCTAAAAAGGATGGCTTCCAGATTACTGGTAAAACCGGTTCTGCGGCTGCTGATTATGCAAACAATTCTGGCGTTTCGTTCAACGACCCAGATGCTCCGACAACGACAACGACAACGGATACAACCGATGTTTCCGGAGAAACCACCGAAACCACAACGGTTACAGATACAACCGACACAACTGATGTTTCCGGAGAAACTACCGAAACCACAACTGTTGCAGATACAACCGACACAACTGATGTTTCCGGAGAAACTACCGAAACCACAACGGTTACAGAAACCACCGACACAACCGATGTTTCCGGAGAAACCACTGACACAACCGATGTCTCCGGAGAAACCACCGAAACCACAACGGTTACAGAAACAACTGTTACAACCGATTCTGATACCCCATCAGAAAATAGCTGCGGAGATACAACCATGGATGGTAAGGTCGACCTCCTTGACGCAATTCTGCTGAACAAATATCTGGCTGGAGCAGTCACTTTTACAGAACAGCAAGCTACAAATGCAAACTGTGACCAAACAGATGGTACAGAAACAGTCGGTGAAGAAGATACAACCGCTTTGATTCGGTTCGTTCTGAACATGGAAGGCTATCAGAATTTGCCGCACATTGATTCAAACAATTAAACTCCATTAAACCCATTACATTACACAAATACAAAAAGAGGACGAGCTCTCGTTGAAGCGTTCGTCCTCTTTTTTCGTTCTGTTACTGCTTTGCTTCCGGAGCTTTTCCGTTTATGGAAAATACAGCAATCGGGTCTAACAGGTCAGAAAGCAAAATTCCTTCAATATTGGCACTGCTGCAAAATGCCAGCATGGACGGGTAAACATCATCGTTCAAGAAAAAGACGGTTTTTCCGTCCTCTTTCCGAACCCCCACTTCATAGGCTGCATCCTGATAGAAAAAGTAAATCAAAACGCCATCCTGCCGATGCTGTCGCAGGCAATCCAGCAATTCACTGGCACGCCACATTTGCGGTTCTGTGGAAAGTCCCATCTTTTCCCAAAATGGTTCCATATCAACACCTCTTTTCTATCTTTTATTATACCATAATCTTGTTTTTATTGCAACTCCTGTTATATCAACTTTGCGGATTTTTCGATGGACACTTGTATCCAACTTTTGCAATAGGCAGCAATTGGAGCGATGTCATACAAGGGCTGCACCTGCAAGGATTGCCACTGTTTCACGGTGTCATAATCCATTGTATCCGACCGACAACCTGTCAAATAGACTGGAATTTGCCGTTCTGCCGCTTTGGCTGCAAACACTTGAAAGCTTGCATCTGTGCAAATCGTTCCGGAATGATAGCAGGCATAAAAAATCGCTTGAATGCCGTCTGGAATCTCCGGCAGCGAACTGCCAACGCCAGCCATCAACTGCAACAATGGTGCAGGCTGTAACAAGTTCAACGGCTCTGAAAGCGGTAACAATGGTGTACGGCTGGAAATGGTTCTATTCTGGCGAAACTGCCCCTGCTTGTCATATGTTCCATAAACGGCATCCCGAAAACTATACAGGTTGCCGCTGCCGGGCAATTGCTGCAACAGTTGAATGGCTTCGTGTATGGTCGGAATGTTGTCTGTATTGCAATGGCTGACAAAAACGCCCGTTGTCTGCTGTTCCTGCAAAAATCGCACCGCATAGGCGAAGTTCGTCCAACCGTTTGCTTTTGAATTGGAAAGCGGCTCATTGCTGGCTACCAGTACCAACGGCGGGCAATCTGTCCCCAACGCATACCCCAAAACAGCAGCGGTATACGCCAAGGTATCCGAACCATGCAGCAAAATCCATCCGTCACAAGCTTCTTTCCAAATCCGTTCTCGCACATGATTCACCAGCAAGGAAAGCGTTTCGCCAGTCATCTGCTCACTAAACAGGCGAAATGGTTCAGATGGAATGACGGTGATTCCATCTAAAATGCCTCGTTTTTTTGCCCCTTCCAGCAGGAAATAGGTGGACGAATCCGGCAGCTGTAAATAGCCATCTTCTGCAACCTGACAGCCAATCGTTCCGCCAGTAAAAATGACACCAAGTTTCATTTGCAATCCTCTCTCCAGAAAAATAATGGGGTTGTTGTTTGTTTTCCATACATCGAATGATTGCCGTTACAAAGTCGGGCAATCGTGCAGACCACTGCAAAATAGGGGAAATACGAAAATCCAAATACTTCTGCTCCGATGCAAATCGGTGCAAGCAAAGTATTCGACGCACTTCCGAATACTGCCGCATAGCAAAGAGCCGCTGCCACAACAGACGGAATTCCCAGCAGTGGTGCGAGCACTGCTCCCAGACACGCCCCAATGGCAAACAATGGCGTTACTTCTCCGCCCTGAAAGCCGATGGCAAGCGTTAACACGGTAAATCCTAGTTTTCCCAGAAAGTCAAACCAATATACGGTATCGTCGTTGCAGGAAAGGGTAATCAAATTTGTTCCCAGACCGGAATATCGCCCTTTTCCACAGAGATACAGCAGAATCGCCAGTCCTGCACCACAAATGGCAATGCGAAGAATCGGATTTGGCAGCCATTTTGCAGCTGCCTGTTTTGCCTGTTTCAAGAGAAATGTAAAAACGCCGCCTGTCAATCCAGCTGCCACGCCCAAAATCAACATTGAAATCGAAATCGGGGAAACAACGGTTTCCGGCAATGTCACCTGAAATGTTTCCAACCCCAGTGCAATCGAAACGATATTAGCCGTGATGGCGGAAAGTGCTGCTGGCAACAATGCCCGATATTCCAACTTGCCAACGACCAGAACTTCCAGTGCAAAACAAACAGCGGCAAGCGGAGCGTGAAATAAGCCGCTGAATCCGGCTGCCATTCCGGAAATCGTAAGAATACGAATCAAACTTTTTTGTTTCTGAAATTGTGGAATGTGGTTTCCTGTCCAATGAGCAACCGTTGCACCCAGCTGCACGGCAACGCCTTCTCGTCCGGCACTGCCGCCGCAGAGATGTGTCAGCCAAGTGCTGCCAATCAATAGTGGAATCAACCGCAATGGAATACGGTCTGCTTTTCCGGTTGCAGCATCAAAAATCAAGCCCATTCCCTGACTGCTCTCTTTTCCATACTTCTGATAAACCCAAACCATCAACGCACCTGCCAATGGCAAAAATGGCAGAAACCAGAGCAAATGCGTCATGCGAAGCGTTCCAATTTCCAGTAAAATTCTGCCGAATCCTGCTGTAATCACGCCGGTAATTGCTCCGGTTAGTATGGCAAGCAGACAAAGCAACCCCATCCGCAGCAATTTTTCTTTGATTGCATGCATACAAACACATCCTTTTTCAATGATTTTTTATCTATATAAAAAAGTCGCCAACGTGCATGGCACACGTCGGCGACTTCAAGAGATATGGTGGGCCATCGGGGACTCGAACCCAGGACCATCCGGTTATGAGCCGGGAGCTCTAACCAACTGAGCTAATGGCCCACAGAGGGAAGAAACGAAAAAGAGGCGAATCTTGAATGATTCGCCTCAAAGAAAAGATGCCGGCATCTACCGATTTTTCCAGGTCGTCACCGACCAAGTATCTTAGGCGTAAAGGAGCTTAACTTCCGTGTTCGGAATGGGAACGGGTGGAACCTCCTTGCTATCGACACCGGCTGCTTTAAAAAACAGAATTGAAATACTCACTGATGAAGTTTTTAGAGAACTGAAAAGACCAATCACAAAAGGAAAAGCAATCGACCGATTAGTACTTGCAAGCTAAACATGTCACCATGCTTACACTTTAAGCCTATCAACCTCGTAGTCTACAAGGGGTCTTATTCCGAAGAACGGATATCTTATCTTAAGGTCGGCTTCACGCTTAGATGCTTTCAGCGTTTATCCGTTCCGCACTTAGCTGCCCAGCCGTGCCACTGGCGTGACAACTGGTTCACCAGAGGTGCGTCCATCCCGGTCCTCTCGTACTAGGGACAGCTCCTTTCAAATATCCTACGCCCACGACAGATAGGGACCGAACTGTCTCACGACGTTCTGAACCCAGCTCGCGTACCGCTTTAATTGGCGAACAGCCAAACCCTTGGGACCGAATTCAGCCCCAGGATGCGATGAGCCGACATCGAGGTGCCAAACCTCCCCGTCGATGTGGACTCTTGGGGGAGATCAGCCTGTTATCCCCAGGGTAGCTTTTATCCGTTGAGCGACGGCATTTCCACTCACATACCGCCGGATCACTAACTCCAACTTTCGTTACTGCTCGACCCGTCAGTCTCGCAGTTAGGCTCGCTTTTGCGTTTGCACTCTTTGGCATGGTTTCCGTCCATGCTGAGCGAACCTTTGAGCGCCTCCGTTACTCTTTTGGAGGCGACCGCCCCAGTCAAACTGCCCACCTAACAATGTCCCCCGTCTTGATTCAAAGACGCAGGTTAGAATTTCAGCACCTCAAGAGTGGTATCCCAACAGTGACTCCATACAAGCTGACGCCTGTATTTCCCAGTCTCCCACCTATCCTGTACATGAAATACCAAAATTCAATATTAAGCTACAGTGAAGCTCCATGGGGTCTTTCCGTCTAGTCGCGGGTAACCGGCATCTTCACCGGTACTACAATTTCGCCGGGTAGGCTGTTGAGACAGTGCCCAAATCGTTACGCCATTCGTGCGGGTCAGAACTTACCTGACAAGGAATTTCGCTACCTTAGGACCGTTATAGTTACGGCCGCCGTTTACTGGGGCTTCAATTCAATGCTCTCACATCTCCTCTTAACCTTCCAGCACCGGGCAGGTGTCACCCCATATACGTCATCTTTCGATTTAGCATAGAGCTGTGTTTTTGCTAAACAGTCGCTTGGGCCTATTCTCTGCGGCTTACCTTCGTAAGCACCCCTTCTCCCGAAGTTACGGGGTCAACTTGCCGAGTTCCTTAACAACCCTTCTCCCGCTGGCCTTAGAATCTTCTTCCTATCTACCTGTGTCGGTTTGCGGTACGGGCTCCTTCCAGATACACACAGCTTTTCTTGTCTCCATCCATGTTACCTTCCACTCAATTGTGTCCTTTACAACCGGGGCAACCATCGCCCGGCGTAACACTTCTGAAGCGTCCCTGTGCTTTACTTTTCGGAGGCTACGGAATCTCTACCGTATGTGCATCGGCTACGCGTTTCCGCCTCACCTTAGCTCCCGGCTTACCCTGAGCGGACGAACCTTCCTCAGGAAACCTTAGATTTTCGGCCATTATGATTCTCACATAATTCTCGCTACTCATTCCGGCATTCTCTCTCATGTACAATCCACCGCCGCTTCCGCTACGACTTCACCTCGTACATGACGCTCCCCTACCCCTGATACAAAGTATCAAGCCCAAGCTTCGGTACAAATTTTAGCCCCGTTGAATTTTCGGCGCAGGATCACTCGACCAGTGAGCTATTACGCACTCTTTTAATGTGTGGCTGCTTCTAAGCCAACATCCTGGTTGTCTGGGCAATCCCACATCCTTTTCCACTTAAATCTGTTTTGGGACCTTAGCTGTGGGTCTGGGCTGTTTCCCTTTTGACTATGAGACTTATCTCACATAGTCTGACTGCTGTACATCAATTTTCTGGTATTCTTAGTTTGATAAGGTTCAGTAACCTCTCGGCCCCTAGCCTATTCAGTGCTTTACCCCCAGAAATCTAATACAACGCTAGCCCTAAAGCTATTTCGGGGAGAACCAGCTATTTCCGGGTTCGATTGGAATTTCTCCGCTAGCCACATTTCATCCGCCGCCTTTTCAACGGAGGTCGGTTCGGTCCTCCATGGAGCTTTACCTCCACTTCAACCTGAACATGGCTAGGTCACCCGGTTTCGGGTCTATTGCATACAACTTATCGCCCTTGTCAGACTCGCTCTCGCTTCGGCTTCAGTCCTGAAGACCTTAACCTTGCTGCATACAATAACTCGCCGGACCATTCTACAAAAGGTACCATATCACACTTTGACGTGCTCTATGTGCTTGTAAGCATAGAGTTTCAGGTTCTTTTCACTCCCCTCCCGGGGTTCTTTTCACCGTTCCTTCACAGTACTTTTCGCTATCGGTCATTGGGTAGTATTTAGGCTTGGAGGGTGGTCCCCCCGACTTCCCACGGGATTCCTCGTGTCCCGCGGTACTTTGGATCCTGCTAGCTCTGATTCCTTTTCGCATACATGACTATCACATTCTCTGGTTGGCTTTCCCATACCATTCTGCTAAGTCCTCAGATACATATCGCAGTCCGTAACCCCAAAAGAATTTCTTCTCTTGGTTTAGCCTCTTTCGCGTTCGCTCGCCACTACTTACGAAATCTCGTTTGATTTCTCTTCCTCGCCCTACTTAGATGTTTCAGTTCAGGCGGTTCCCCTCCATAAGCTATGAATTCACTTATGGATGCATGGACTAACTCCATGCGGATTGCTCCATTCGGACATCTACGGATCAATGTCTGCTTACGACTCCCCGTAGCTTTTCGCAGTTAACCACGTCCTTCATCGGCTCCCAATGCCAAGGCATTCACTCTACGCTCTTTTACGCTTTACCATTTGTTTCTTGGTCACTTTCGCGTTCTCTTATGATTTTCCTACTTTTGCAGTTTTTCACCCGACTTGATTTCTCATGTCGTTTCTTTACTTACTCGTAGTTTCCTCATTTTCATCTTGTTTTCTTTCTATTCTGTTTTCAAGCTGCTTTTTTGTTCTCTGCTCTCTTTCAAGAACAGATATCAAAAGATAAATCTTAACTTATCTTCTGATATACACTCTTGAAATGCATATCTTTCAGGCAATCTCATTAAGCATTTTTCATGCTCTTTTTCTTTTGTTTCCTTTTCTTTTTCAGCAAAAGAAAAGGAAATGGTGGGCACAAATGGACTCGAACCATCGACCTCACGCTTATCAGGCGTGCGCTCTAACCACCTGAGCTATGCGCCCGGTTTGGTGGAGATGAGGAGGATCGAACTCCTGACCCCCTGCTTGCAAAGCAGGTGCTCTCCCAGCTGAG